>Ga0315909_10002469_pt1 | contig 23678 bp, 28 predicted proteins | sample LakEriMetagenome_11_FD_203527 | JGI IMG/M metagenome (GOLD analysis project Ga0315909, IMG submission 203527) | Freshwater fungal communities from buoy surface, Lake Erie, Ohio, United States - Buoy 2 MA125 | ecosystem: Environmental > Aquatic > Freshwater > Lake | place: USA: Lake Erie, Ohio...
CAAGGTCTCCAAGGTACTTCAGGTTCTCAAGGAACTCAGGGACTTCAAGGAACCTCTGGTTCTCAGGGTACTCAAGGTCTCCAAGGTACTTTAGGTTCTCAAGGAACTCAAGGTCTCCAAGGTACTTCAGGTTCTCAAGGAACTCAGGGACTTCAAGGAACCTCTGGTTCTCAGGGTACTCAGGGACTTCAAGGAAGACAAGGAACCCAAGGTCTCCAGGGCACTTCAGGTTCTCAAGGTACTCAAGGTCTCCAAGGAACCTTTGGTTCTCAAGGTCTCCAGGGATTACAGGGTTCTGGTTCTCAAGGTACTTCAGGTTCTCAAGGTCTCCAGGGATTACAGGGTTCTGGTTCTCAAGGTACTCAAGGACTTCAGGGAACATCTGGTTCTCAAGGTACTTCAGGTTCTCAGGGTACTCAAGGTCTCCAGGGCACTTCAGGTTCTCAGGGAACACAAGGTCTCCAGGGTAATCAAGGTAATCAGGGAACTCAAGGTTTCCAAGGTACTCAGGGACTTCAAGGAAGACAAGGAACCCAAGGTCTTCAAGGTACTTCAGGTTCTCAAGGTTCTCAAGGTCTCCAAGGTACTTTAGGTTTCCAAGGAACTCAAGGACTTCAGGGCACTCAGGGACTTCAAGGCACTCAAGGACTTCAAGGAGTTCAAGGTCGTCAAGGTACTCAGGGACTTCAAGGATTCCAGGGTCTTCAAGGAATACAAGGTTTAGGAAGCCAAGGTCTGCAAGGTGCTTCTGGTAGTGCCGGTGGCGTAAGTGCTTGGTCAAGAAAAACTGCAAACTATACCGCAGTTACTGGAGACAGAATTATTGCAGATACTTCGGGCGGAACATTTGCAATTACCCTACCAGCAACACCTTCAACTGGAAACAGTATAATTGTTGCCGATGGTGCTGATTGGTATGCTATCAATTTAACTATTGCAAGAAACGGTTCAACAATTGATGGAATTGCTGATGATTTTCTTCTAGACATTAAGGGTATTGAAGTTGAATTTGTTTATGACGGAACAACTTGGGAATTATTTGCATCAACGGGTCCTGTTGGTCCTGGAGATATTATAAATGTTTCTAATGACACAACATCAACCACATTATATCCAGTTATGGTTGATTCAGTTGGAATCAGAACAACACCTAAAGTTACAACAACTACAAATTATCTTTCCTTTAATGCAACTACTGGACAAATTACTGCAATTGATTTCAATTCTGCGTCGGATAAGAATATTAAGACAGATGTAGAGAAAATAAATAATAGTATAGAAGTTATTAAAAAACTCTCTCCGGTTTCATTTAATTGGAAAACTACAGGAGAAAAGAGTTATGGTCTAATCGCTCAAGAAGTTGAGAAGATTTTGCCAGAACTTGTTTCTGAAACCAATGGAGTTAAATCTGTGCGATATATACCATTAATAGCGATGCTTATAGATGCAGTAGTTGAATTAGAAAAAAGAATTGTAAATGAATAATTATGCCCACTAATCTTTCCACATTTCTAGGTTCAACATATATTGGATTTCAGGGAGTTCAGGGTCTCCAAGGACTTTCAAATCAAGGCGTTCAGGGTCTTCAGGGATTACAAGGTCTTCAGGGAGTCCAGGGAGTCCAGGGTCTTCAGGGATTACAAGGCCTTCAGGGTGTTCAGGGAGTTCAAGGTCTTCAGGGTCTTCAGGGAACTCAAGCAACACAAGGAACTCAAGGTCTCCAAGGTCTTCAAGGCAATCAAGGAACTCAGGGCCTTCAAGGTCTCCAGGGAACACAAGGTCTTCAGGGCAATCAAGGAACTCAAGGCCTTCAGGGACTTTCTAACCAAGGTGTCCAAGGTCTTCAGGGAAACCAAGGTCTTCAGGGAAACCAAGGTCTTCAGGGATTACAAGGTCGCCAAGGAACTCAGGGAACACAGGGGTTACAAGGTGGTATAGGTATTGATGGAGATAGAGGTGGAGTTCCATATACATTTAGCAACACAACTACAGATGCCGACCCAGGTGATGGGTTCCTTAGATACAATAACGCAGTAACTAGTTCAGTAACTCAAATTTTTATTGACAACCGGGATAGTTCTCTGGTAACTCAAACTGCTTGGTATGATACTTGGAACGATTCTACTTCTACTCCAACTAAAGGATATCTCTATATAACCTCTGCAATAAGTAGTGACCAAACGGTTAATATTTGGTTAGTAACTTCTGTCACGGCAGCAACTGGTTATTATCAAATTGGAGTTACTTATGTTTCCGGAACATTGCCTACAAACAATGAAAGGATATCCGTCAATTTTAGTCCTGCAGGTAATCAGGGTACTCAAGGTCTTCAAGGAACACAAGGTAATCAGGGATTAGGAAATCAAGGAAACCAAGGTCTTCAGGGTACTCAGGGTCGTCAAGGAACTCAGGGATTACAAGGTCTCCAAGGTGATCAGGGCGATCAAGGAGTTCAAGGTCTACAGGGTCTACAAGGTCTTCAAGGAAGACAAGGTACTCAAGGTCTTCAAGGACTTTTAGGTACTCAAGGTAATCAAGGTCTACAAGGAAATATTGGTTCTCAAGGAACTCAAGGTCTCCAAGGCAATCAGGGATTAGGAAATCAAGGAAACCAAGGTCTTCAGGGTACTCAAGGTCGCCAAGGTCTTCAGGGAGAATTGGGTGATCAGGGAGTTCAAGGTCCCCAAGGTCTTCAGGGGCTTCAGGGTAGAGCAGGTACTGCTCAAGGTTCACAAGGTCTTCAGGGTCTTCAGGGGGCAGCAGGATTTCAAGGTAATCAAGGTCTTCAGGGTCTTCAAGGACTTTCTAATCAGGGTCTTCAGGGTAATCAAGGTGCTCAGGGTCTCCAAGGAACCCAAGGTCTTCAGGGTCTTCAGGGCAATCAAGCAACGCAAGGTCTCCAAGGTCTCCAAGGCCGTCAAGGTCTTCAAGGACTTCAAGGAACTTTAGGATTTCAAGGTCTTCTTGGAAACACTCCAACAGTAAATAGAACTGTTGGAGTATCAATTGATGGTGGAGGTACAGTAGTAACAACAGGAACCAAAGGATATGTTGAAGTTCCTTATTCCGGAACTATTACTGAATGGAAGATTATTTCTGATATTTCTGGCTCAGCAGTGTTTGATATATGGAAATCAAACGCAGCAATACCCACAAATGCAAATACAATTACTGCATCGGCAAAACCAACACTTACAACAGCACAAAGGGCAACAAGTACAACTCTTACTGGTTGGACTACAGGAGTTTCTGCAAATGATGTATTTGGTTTTGAGGTTGAATCTGCATCAACAATCACCAAAGTAGTTTTAATTTTAGTAATACAACAGACATAATATGGCAACTAGACTTAAGACAGTAGAATATGCAATGCCTGTATTGGCATCTATGGTTGACAATACACTTACTGCACTTACTACAATCACAATAAGTTTACCTGAAGCACCATCAGGAAGTGCTTTTAAATCTGTGATTGCAATGGTATCTGCAATGCAAACTGCTACTGCTGCAGGTAACGTTACTACAAGAAGAATAGATTTTTCTGTTGGTGGTGCAACTGCAGGAACACATACGAACTCCAACCTTTATACTGGTTCAGGTGAGGACATATATGTATTTCATGCTGCAGATATGACTTCTCATTTCGTAGCAAACTGGACGACTGGAACATCAAAAACATTTGCAGCATCTGTTCTTATGGACGGAACTGCTACTGCTGTCGCATTTACGAATGTGAATGTAACAATATATATTACTTATGAATATGATGATACTGCTACTACGCAAATAAAAACTGTTCGTATTCCTTTGGACTGTGGTGTTGCTGCTTTTGGTACTGCAAAACCAGGAACTGCTAATGATACTATACCAAACCTTTCTACAGAACTACCAGAAGCAAGTAAAGTTTATAGAAGTACTTTCATAACACTTCAAGGTATGAGAGGTATTAATGCTACAACTGACTCAACAATCACAATGCAACTTGATGCTACTACTGCTATTACTTCAGGAATTTTTGAAGGTGGTCAGAATACTAACTACTTTATGAGATATGTATGGGACGTTAGTGCTGTTTTAAATACTGCATCAACAATGGGATTTTTTGCTTGGTCTAATTTAGCAAGTGCTTGGTTTCACATGCAGGCATGGTTAACAGTAACTTATGAGTTTGATGCGACTTCTTCAAACAATACTTTTGTCTCATTAATGTTGCCGATGGAAGTAGATTCTCCTATGGGGGATAGTTCAACTACTTGGACTCGTGCTTCTAGAGACGTTTGGGTTCAAGAACCATCTACCATAACAACAAAACAACTTGCATTTTATTCTTTCTGGGAACAAACTGATGCGATTGCTGGTTTAAACCAAAGAATTGGAACAGGTGCTTTTAGTGCGATTACGTCAGACGTTTCTGCTGGAGCAGTTGCTGGTTCTAACTGTGCTATGGTTAAAAATAATTCAGCATTTACATTAGCAGCAGGAAGAAATACTATAAATTGGGATATATACAGAACTGATACTGCTGACTTGGGATTTGGTACTTGTGGATTTTGGATAGTTAATTATACTGCAGGAAAACCAGCAGGAGGATATGGTGCTGCTAATCATACAGTATTTTTCAATCTAGGTGCCTTTTTTGATGGTGCTTCTTCTACTCAAGATATAACAAGTGCTACAGCAATTTCTATACCAGAAACTGAGTATTACCTCACTTCAATTGGAACTGAGTTGAAATATTTCACAAACACAACAACATCTTCATCAGGTATATCACTTCAAATTGAAAAAACTACAGCAGAAGGTGGTTTTAACTGGTTATCTGTTTATCTTGATACTAACAGCACTGACCCAGAAACTGGACTTCATACTGTTTATGCTACAGCAAGAGATATATTCAAAAGGTGGCCTGGTGATGATTATGCTGAGGATAGATTAAATATAGAAACATCTAGAAGATGGAAAGCTTCTCTTTCTTCTGCAACATCAGCAGGTGCTGGATTCTATTTTTTGAACTTGGTGCTTACTTATCATACAATAACCAAAACTGTTTCTGGAAATATTACTGGTAGTTCTGGAGGTTTAGTCACTATTTCCGTGCATAGGGAAGCAAGTGGTGAAAAGATTTTGGAAACATCAAGAACTGGTGATGGTTCTTATTCCGTCACTTGGTATGATGGTACTGAAACTTTACATACAACAGCATATGAAAGCAGCACAAAAGTAGGTCGTTCAGATAATGGAGTTGCGGTATAATGGCTTTTGATATTGCTCTTAGAGATAATGGTGCTGGAACGTTTGATATTAATTTAACAAGTGTTGTAGTAACAGAAAAGACTATAACCTTCTTGGGATTAGTAATATCTCAAACCTCAAGCACTACAGAGACATCTTGTGTCTTTGAAGAATAAATAATCAAAACCCATAAGAGAATGAATAGATATTCTAAAATTTTACATCATATTGGTTCTAACAAACCAAAAACTTCCAAGAGTTCTTCTGTTAAGAAAAGAACTTTCGAGGAGTATGAAGCAGAGCAGAAAAAAACAGAAGTAGATAGATTACAAGAAAAAACTCAGCAACTTACGGATAATGTTGAGTTTCTACAGAACTTGGTTGTCAATCAACACGATGAAGTTTATGAACTTCGTCAGCAACTTAAGAATACTCCTATTCCACAACCAAAGAAAAATCTTACGGAAGGTTTATTGAATGAACCTCCAAATGTAAAGAACAGTGACCCTCTTACACCATTAGACCAAAATTTTGTAACCACTCAGCAACTCAACGATCACTATAAACTTTTCATTAATCGTATTCAACAGCAGATGGCTACGATTGGTGGTGGTGGTGCTGGAACATTTGCAGACCTTGATGATATTACTAATTTTGTTTTTGTTGGAAGTAGAATTGACCTTCCAGACCCTGTAGATGGAGTAATCAATCTTAAAGATAATTACACTTATTTCTTTACTACTACAGTAGATTTAGAAGGTAATCGTCTAGTTGCTGGAGATAATACAACTATTCTTGGTGGTTCATCAGAGAACTGTAGAATTAAATCTACAGGTATTGCGACCGATGTTGCACTTCTAAGTAGTGCATATTCTCTTCCAATAAGAAGCATTACTCTTGAAGCACCTTATGCAATTAATCTTGTTGCATCAAATCCTTCAGTTCACGCACTTGATTGGTTTGGAGTAAACTTTACAAACTGTGCGAGAGTGGGAATTATCTCAAGTTATAATAACTTTATTATGCTTGATGGTGCATTCCTTAACTCTCAGGATTTAACTTTTGATGGTACTATGGGTACTGTTGGATTTAATCAGTGTTTATTTACCGGACAATTTCCTCCAGACAATCCTTCTGCAAAATCCATTCTCAATTTCCCAAGCACTTTTATTTGTAGACGTAGAATTCGTATTACTGTTTGTTCTTTTATTGTTCCACCGGGATATACTGGAATTACAGTCCAGAATGGAGTTACCTTCCAAACTGCTGCTGGTGTATACAATCCAGAAAGTTTTATTTTACAAACCTGCAACTTCTCTGGTCCAGGAACAAAACTTGGAATTAGCACTCATACTGATGTAAATGGAACTGATAGTTTTTATGAAGGTAATCGTGGAATTTCAAACACATATCCTTCAGGACAATTTTATATGAGAGATAATTCTGAGGTGACTATGATTGGTGTTGGTAATACAAATGTTTGGACTAAAATTGCTGGGGTGACTACAACTACTGGCTCAGTTAATTCTAAGTTTACTGCATCTGATAATCGTCTAACCTATGATGTCGCAATCGATAGAAAAATTTTATCACAAGCAAGTATAGTATTTACATTAGATAGACCAGGAATTGATGCTGATGTTGAGTTTGGTATTTTGGATTATAATTCTACCTCTGGAATAGGAACGATTTTACCATCATCAACTACAATTTCTAAACTCTGTGTTCATGGAACATACTATACCGTACACTTGACTGACGTACACGATCATAATCAAAATGATTATGTGGAACTTTATGTTCGTAATAAATCGGATGATGGTGATATTTTAGTTACTGATATGAGTTTGCTGCTTACTTCTATCTAATAAATACCAGAAACACTCATAATGCTTTTATGAACTTCGTTAAACTTGCTTTGGAGAATGGTGGCAGTATTCACCCTCTCATTATTCCTTCATCAGAATTAAAAGGACCAGCACTCACAAATCCTTCAATTTACAATGATAATGGTAAAATTCTTGTAAATCTAAGGAATATTAACTATACTCTATATCATTCAGAAAAGAAAAAGTTTGAGCATCATTGGGGTCCATTAGTTTATATTCATCCAGAGAATGATATGCATCTTCGCACCTGGAATTATATGGGTGAGATGGATGAAAATATGAGAATTAAGCGATGCAATCGTATTGATACTTCAAATTTCCCAGATAAAGAACTCTGGGATTTTGTGGGATTAGAAGATGCTCGTATTGTTCGCTGGGATGGGAAACTCTATATCTGCGGAGTAAGAAGGGACTTAGATAGAATTGGAACTGGCCGTATGGAACTCTCTGAAATTGAGATTACAGAGAGTGGAGTAAAGGAAGTTAAGCAATATCGTATTCCAACTCCAGGAGACAATAGTTCTTATTGTGAGAAGAACTGGATGCCGATTCTTGATATGCCGTTCCATTTTGTGAAGTGGACAAATGGTACTGAAGTTGTTAAGTATGATATTGGGACGGGGCGAACAACTCAAGTGGTTCTTACGAACTGGAAAGACCTTGGATGTATTGACCTTCGGGGTGGGTCTCAGGTTATTCCTTTTGGAGAATATCGTTTCTGTCTTAATCACGAAACCTATTTAACAAAGAGTGATGCGGGCAGAAAGGATGGTGTCTATCGTCATCGTTTTATCGTTTGGGATAAAAACTGGGATATTGTAAAAGTTTCTCAGCAGTTCTCTTTTATGGAAGCAGATATTGAGTTTGCGGTTGGAATGTGTGAATATAAGAATGACTATCTTATGACCTTTGGTTTTCAGGATAATGCTGCATATCTTCTGAGAGTGAATAAAGATTTTGTAAGGGAGTTTATTTTTGAATGAAAATAGCAGTATGTATTTCTGGGGGAGTTAGATATCCACATTTAGGACTACAAAGCATTCAAAAAATTATTCCAAATGAATATGTAAAGGTTTTTATTCATACTTGGAAAATAAAGGATAAGAACTCTTTTCTAAAAACAGTTTCTGGATTGGAGCACAAGGAAGAAGACAAAATTATTGAGACAAATCTATCCTTTTTGGATAATTATGATTATGAAAAATTAGTCATAGAAAATTACGAAGAATGTAAAAGTCGTTTTAAAATAATCTTAGATAAATTGAAATTTGTACCATCAACAGATGAAGAAGATATTGAACCCAGGAATGATATTGGTCCAATTAGTATGCATTATTCAATATATAACGCGAACAAATTAAAAATAGAATACGAAAAAGAAAATAACATTACCTTTGATTGGGTTATTCGGATGAGAACCGATAGTGATTTTAAATATGATGTTTTAGATTTAAAGATGTTGGATTGTGATTTGAATATTCCATCGGGAGAGGACTGGAGTGATACTGGAATTAATGACCAATTTGCAATTGGTAAATCTAATATAATGGACCTATATTCCAGTCTATATAAAAACCTTTACACAGTACAATCATCAAAATATTATCCAGAAAGAATGCTATATTTGCATTTAAAAAATATGAATATAACAGCAAGCAGAATTAATTTCCCAGTAAGAATTAATAATGGCATAGACTTTAGAAGAATTTGGTATCCTCATTTGGTAAATTAATTATGTACTTAATATCACCCACTTGTCAGATTGAAAATCTTAGTGAGATTTATTTAAAATATTTTGGATTATTTGCAAGCAATAGAATATTTGTTGAGATTGGTGCTTATGACGGGGATTCTGTTTCAAACACTTCAGGATTAGCAGATGCTGGATGGAAAGGAGTATATGTAGAACCAGTATATGAATTTTATCTAAAGTGCCTGGATAGACATAAACACAATAAAGTTATAGTTTCAAATCTTTCTATAGGATTAACTGAAGGACTGCAAAAAATTTATAAAAATGGAATTCTTTCTAGTTTAGATCAAGAACACGCCAGAATTGGAGTAAATAAATTTAACTATCCACAATATACCGAAGAGTGTTGCTATCAATTAAGAATGGATACGTTCTTAACAAATTATGATATTCCTTATGAATTTGACCTTTTAATTGTAGATGTTGAAGGTAATGAAGATGAGGTTTTTTATTCCTTTGATTTGAACAAATGGAGACCAAAAATGATGATTGTTGAACTAATGGACGATCATCAATATTCTCAAGACAATCAAGATATAGTATCAAAGGTTAAAAATTTAAGAAACTTCATTTGTAAGCACAATTACAAAGAAATTTATAGAGATGATATCAACACTATTTTTGTAAGAAATGATTTCGTTCAATAATATTGGATATATGGGACGTTTGGGAAACCAAATGTTTCAATATGCAGCTTTAAAGGGAATAGCAATACACAGGGGATATTGGTATTCATTGCCATCCAACAGTTCTTTGTTTGAATGCTTTAATCTAAAAACAACATTACCGAATAACAATCATAAGTCAATTCATTGCGATATGTTTGAATTTGATCAAGATTTTTTCAATACTTGTCCGGATGATGTTGATATTTCTGGTTATTTTCAGAGCAATAAATATTTTCAGCACATTGAAGACGAGATTAGGCAAGACTTTACTTTTAAAGAGTTAATAGTTGATTCTTGCGTAGAATATAAGAATAAAAATTTTTCAGACAAACAAATAATATCCCTCCATATAAGAAGAACTGATTATCTTACAGATAAGAACTTTGAATTACTTTCAATGCAGTATTACAAAGATGCTTTAAAATTACTTCCTCAACTTCCAGTATTAATATTCAGTGACGATATCAAATGGTGTAAAGAGACATTTGTAGGAGAAAGATTTACATTTTCCCCATTTACAAACGCATTTAACGATCTGTGCTTAATGTCCAAATGCGATTATCATATCATTGCAAATAGTTCTTTTAGTTGGTGGGGATCTTGGTTAGCGAGAAGCAAACAAACCATTGCACCTAAAAAATGGTTTTGTGGAGAATTTTCTAATTGGAACACTAAGGATTTATATTTACCTAAATGGATACTACTATGAAAGTTTTGTATGTTTATAATTTTGCGTATCCAGACTATCAATCCGATACAATTTATCATGGATTGGTTGATAGTGGAGTTGAAGTTTATGAGACGCATTATCCGTCTTATATGCTAAAATCATATGATAAGTTAAATTCAATTTATGGTAGTGGATTTACTTTATTTGGAAAGTTAGATTATGTGCCAAGAGTAGAATCAGCAGATATTATCTTAGATAAAATCAAATCTAAATTTTATGATCTGGTAATTTATGGATGCGTATATACGCACGATGGAATGCCTGAGCGGCGATGCCTAGATTATATTGATGACGTTGTAGCACACTATCCCAAAAATAAAATCCATTTTATAGATGGTTCGGATAATTCTTGGAACTTTGCTTGTGCGGACGGAATATCCCCATATGGGATTGTATGGAAGACTCATTTGATTGATATTGGATCAGGTAATCCTATATCATTTGGTGTTCCAGAGTCTCAATTGATTACTTCAAACCCCAAAAAATATAAATTATTCGCGGATATTGTGCCGGGAAATAAAAAAACATATGTTTATTCTGATGAGAAGTCATATTATAACGACTATGCAACTTCTTATTATGGTATGACTTGGAAGAAGGGGCAATGGAATTGTATGAGGCATTTTGAAATTCTTGCCAATAAATGTATACCATATTTCCCCGATATTGAAGATTGTCCGCCATTTACTATGGTTAACTTCCCTAAAGATATTATCAAGGAAACAAATAAATATGCAAGAAGATGTGAAATACATCCGCAATATGATTGGATAAATGATTACTTATTTGAATATACAAAAAATAACTTAACAACAAAAAAAATAGTGCAATTATTATTCTGAAAAATGAAAGTAGTTCAAATTGGTTCTAATAAAGGAAATGATGATCTTTCTAGATTTTTAAACTCTTACCATAAAAAATTAGAGTTTGCTTTATTCGTTGAAGCAAATCCACTTCATATAAATGAATTGAAGGAATGCTATTCAAATTATGAAAATGTAATAGTGGAAAATATTGCAATAAAATCTCCATTCCAAGAGCAAGAAGAATTAGAAATATTTTATAATACTCTTGACATTAACGGGGAAATTGCTTCTTGCAAATTATCTCACGTTTTAACTCACACGGAATGGTGCCCTCACATTAAAGATGGGCAAATTAAATCATTTAAAATACCGTGTTTAACGTTAGATGATTTGTTTAGTAAGTATAATATTTCATACTTAGACTATTTACTTTTAGATATTGAAGGAATTGATGCGGAAATTTTACTGTCCTTTAACTGGAACAAATACAAAATAAAAAAAATAGAATTTGAACATCTACATTTGCATGATTATTCTTATAACATTGTTAGTATGTTGCAAGGAATGGGATATCAAAAGGTAGATTCGCTTAGTGAAAATGATTGGGCTTTTGAAAACAAAAACATTGGAGATATTAAAAAAATGAAATGGCAGATTGATCTAACTAAAGATATAAGAAATTTTACTAGTTTTGATGATGAAGATTGGGCTCTTCCTCACCCATTAGGTTATGGATTTTATATGGATGAAAATAACAATCCAACATACCCAAAAGAAGTAACTCACTGTAATAGATACCATCTCCTAGAACAATTCAATAAAGTTCGCGATAATGCAAAAGCAATTCTGGAAATAGGAATTGGTCGTAACGCAGAAGAATCTTTCGCTTATGTGTTCTTTAAAAATAAGAAAAAAGATACTGTTTATATTGGATTAGATCTTGATGACCGTTCTTTTCTAAGGGATTCAGAAAATAATATTCACACTGTTCAAAATAACAGTTCTTATTATCAAGAGAATGTATCAATATTCAAAACCATCGGTGTAGAAAAGTTTGATTTTATCTTTATAGATGGGTGGCACAGTATTAATCAAGTTCTACTTGATTGGGAATATACAGATCTTCTCGCAGAAGGAGGAATTGTCGGATTCCATGATGTTTCTTGTCATCCGGGGCCATATAATTTTATTAAGGCATTGGACAAAAACAAATGGGACGTAATTGAAAATTGTTGCCCAGAGGATTGGGGAATTGGATTCGCTAGAAAAAAATGAATATAATAATTCCAATGGCAGGAGAGGGAACTAGATTTCCCAGAGATGCATATAAAATACCGAAACCGCTAATTGAAATTAATGGAATTCCTATGATACAAAGAGCAGTTCATTCTCTTGGGTTGAATGGAACTTATCATTTTATCATAAGAAAAGATAGTTACTATGATCAAGTTTGTACTTTACTCCATTCTATTCTCCCTTCAGCAAAAATTATTAGCGTAGAAGAAACTACTGAAGGTCCTGCTTCAAGTTGCCTGTTATTTAAAGATTTTGTCAATAATGAGGAGGAACTTGTAATTGCAAATTGCGATCAAATTATGTGGTGGGATTCCGATTTATTTCTGACTGCAGCAAGATATTATAAGTACGACGGATTGGTTGTAACATATACAACAACAACACCAAAAAATAGTTACGCTAGAATAGACCGTCAGGGATTTGTTCAGCAAATAAAAGAAAAGGAAGTGATTAGTGATGTTTCTTTAAACGGTATTCATTACTGGAGAAAGGGTAGATACTTTATTGAAAGTACAGAAACTATGATGAAAATGAATGATAGGGCACCCAACGGAGAGTTTTATGTTGGTCCCACATACAACCATATGATTCAAAAAGGACTAAAAGTAGGAATTCATCATATTCCAAATTGGCAACACAATTCTGTGGGTGTTCCTGAGGACCTAGATACTTTTTTAAGTAAATTATGAATGTTGAAAAAATTACTGATTATGTGAGAGGTTGGTTTATTGGAAACTTTGAACCATCTCTTTTAAAAACTCCTGATTTTGAAGTTGGTGTACTTAGGCATAAAAAAGGAGAATACTGGGCACCTCATTATCATAAAGAAAGTGTAGAATATAATGTTCTTATTTCTGGAAAAATGATAGTTCAAGAAAGAGAAATAAATAGTGGAGATATATTTGTTTTTGAGAAGGGAGAGGTTGCTGACCCTATTTTTCTTGAAGATTGTATATTGGTAGTGGTAAAAACGCCCTCCATTCCATCTGATAAATTTGAGGTTGAAAAGTGAAATTTTTTAGAGAACTAACTGAATATGAAAGAAATCGTTGCGTGATTGCAACTTATTATATTGAATCACATTCCAATATTGGTACTCTTAGAGATGCTGCTTGGAATCTTGCGATTGGCCAAAGTGTCGGTAATCCAAAGGTTCGTAATCGTTGGGAAAACGACGAACTCTTTGAACTATCATCCTGTGTCATTTATGAAGACGAACAAGAACTCTGCCTCAGGGATTCTGGAGTAGTCAGAATTGGTTTCCCCAAAGTCAATACAGACTGGGAAGGTGATGGTATTTCTCACCTTCTTTGTCAGATTATGGGTGGGCAACTGGATATTGATGTATTCAAAACTTGCCGTCTTCAAAAGTTAGAGTTTCCTGCTGATGTAGAAGCATCTTTCCTTGGGCCAAAGAATGGTATTGATGGCATTCGTAAGTTTGTCAATCGTTACGACAAACCACTTTCAGGCGCAATCGTAAAACCCAAGACGGGTATTTCCCCTCAGACACTTTCTGAGATGGTGAAAGAACTTCTGGACGGTGGAGTAGATTTTATCAAAGAAGATGAGATTCTTTCTAATCCCTCTTTCTGTCGTCTTGAAGATAGAGTAGAACTGATTTCAAATTTAGTAAATAACTGCGGAAGAAATGTCATTTATACTTTTTGTATCAACGGAGATCATCACACCATCCTTGATCGTGCTAAATTTGTTGCTGACAATGGTGGGAATGGTATTCACATAAACTTCTGGAGTGGTCTGGGAGTTTATAACTCTGTGAGAAAAATGGATCTACCACTGTTTATGCATTACCAGAAGAGTGGTGATAAGATTCTCACAGACAAGAGACACGCATTTGGTATAGATTGGGATGTTCTCTGCGACCTTGCTGGACTTTGTGGAGTGGATACAATTCACGCTGGAATGTGGGGTGGTTATCTGAGTGATGATGAGACCGAACTTCGTAGAACGATGAGAACACTTCACAAACGTAATGTTCTCCCAGCACTGAGTTGTGGGATGCATCCTGGCATCGTCAACACCACTGCAGATAAGTTTGGTACAGATTTCCTTGCCAACTGCGGAGGCGCCATACACGGGCATCCAGGGGGCACTCTGGCGGGTGCCACAGCGATGCGTCAGGCAATTGATAAGACTCCAGGACCAGAGTTTCGTGCAGCAATAGATACTTGGGGATATGAAACTGCTGGTGGTTCTCTTCCTGAATGGGTATTAGATTTTTGATATGAAAATTATTGCACATAGAGGTAATTTAACTGGACCAAATCCACTTCGGGAAAATAGTATTGATTATATTGAAGAGGCAATATCTGAAGGATTTGATGTTGAAATTGATTTATGGGTTGAGGATAATCAATGCCATCTTGGGCATGATGGTCCCCAATATTTGGTTACTATGGAATGGTTGAGAAAATACAAAGATCTTCTTTGGATTCACTGTAAGAATCTGGAGGCACTTGAAAAAATATCAAGTACTTCAATAGATTTTAATTATTTTTGGCACGAGATAGATAGATATACACTAACCAGTAAAGGTATTGGTTGGGTTTTAGTTGGTCAAATTCCTTTTACAAAGTCTATCATAGTTCTCCCAGAAGCTATCAATTATTATGATAAGTATAATGGAAAATACGATAGGATATTAAATACAATGGGAATTTGTACAGATAAACCATTATTTTATAAGAATGAATTATGAGTATTTCTTTAATATGTGCCTGCAAAAATCGGTATGAGGCTTTAAGAGTTTCTTTAAGTTCTTGGTTAAACTTCAAAGAAATATCAGAAATAATCATAGTAGATTGGAGTTCTGATGATCCTATAAATCATATTACAAAACTAGATTCAAGAATTAAAGTCGTAAGAGTATCTGATAAAAAGTATTTCAATCAACCACAACCACTAAATCTTGCTGCAAGTATTGCATCAGGGGATTATATCTTAAAGGTTGATACTGATTATGTAATGAATCCTTACTATAGTTTTATTGATGGTTATTTTCCTTCGGAAGATTCATTTACTTCTGGGGTTCATAATATGAAAAGTCCAGAATATTATGATGAAAATCATCAACTCTATATGATTGATAGGAATTCTATGAATGATGATGAATTGAAAGAATATTTTGATTCCTACAGTCCATATTTTAAGTATCTTACAGGACTTCTTTTTATCAGTAAAGAAAATTTCAATAAAGTGGGTGGTTATAATGAAAATCTTGGGAATTGTTATGCATTTGAAGATGATGAAATTTTCCAAAGATTGAGATTACTTGGACTTAAAGAAACTAAATTGAACGTGGATTACACTCTACTACATTTGCCACATCCAGACAAGAAAAGAACAGAAAATTTTAAAGGCATGGGGATTGAGGAAGAAGAAATAAATAAAATTCGCAAAAATTTGGGACAGTATTACAGTGGTGATGAGTTGGAATGGCAAGTAGAGTATGCATTGTCACAAAAACATATAGAGTTCAATAGAACTTTAATTGGAAAAATAACTGATTATTATGTAAAACCACAAACAAATTGGAAAATAATTCAAGTGGGTGGGCAGAATTATTATGCTGAAGAGGATTTGGATCAAATGCAAACAGGAAAACTACAACAATTTCCAACAGTTTATTATGTAAGTCTTGAAGAATGCCAAGATAGGCGGGATGAATTGGAGAAGCAGTTTAAAAAATATAATATTACACCGAAAGCAATTATATCAAAAAGATTTGCTGAGTCTGACGATACAATTACTGGGAAGTATGTTTATCAATTAAACGATGGAACGAAAGGGTGTTGTGTTTCTCACCTAAAAGCAATCAAAGAATGGTATGAAACTTCAGATGATGATTATGCATTTTTCTGTGAGGATGATCTGAGTTTAGAAACTGTTGAATATTGGAATTTTACTTGGGAAGAATTTATTGAGAAAATCCCAGAGGATGCCGAATGCGTACAATTATTGACCATTCGCAATCAATTTGATACATATGAACTGAGAGAAAGATATTGGGATGATTGGGCAGCAACGGCATATATTATCACCAGAGATTATGCAAGAAAACTTATAGATACTTACATTCAAGATGGCACATTCCATCTTGAAATACCTAATCAGGACATAATGCCTTTGATTGAGAATATACTTTTTGCGAGTGTAGGTAAGTCTTATACTTGCCCATTATTTGTTGAGGGAATCAAATTCCAATCAACTTTTGTAGGTAAAGATGATGATGTTGATGATGGACAAAAAACAAATCATAAGAATGCAAGAGAACTTGTTCTGAATTATTGGAAAAATAAAAATATGAGCACTATAGCAATCAAAGAAGAAAAGACAGAACTTGAAGATCTTTTGACCCAGTATTCATTAGATACGGAAAACCCAGAAAAAAACTTCAATCTTGGAATATGGTACGAAAAAGAGGGTCATACTGCCCCTGCTCTTTCATATTACCTAAGATCCGCTGAGAGAGCATATGAATCTGACAAAGACTTGGCATACGAAGCATTGATTCGCGGTTCTTATTGTTACGACAAACAAGGGACACGAGACGGTAGTTCCAGATCTCTTCTTTTCCAAGCACAGGCATTTAGACCAGATAGGCCAGAAGCATATTTTCTTCTCAGTAGATTTGCAGAAAGAAAAGAGTGGTGGCAAGATTGCTACATTAATGCAGACTTGGCATTGAGATATTGTAATTTTGATTGCCCTCCACTAAAAACTGATGTTGATTATCCTGGCAAATATGGACTGTTATTTGAAAAGGCAGTCAGTGGTTGGTGGTGGGGAAAATCCGAACAGAGTAGGTCTCTTCTCCGCGAAATTTTAGAGAATTACAATCTAAATGAATCAGAATACGCTATTATTGTAAACAATCTTGAGAAAATGGGAGGTAAGACTCCAAAGGTAGAGAGTATTACCAAATTCTCTTATGATAATGGTTTCAATTGGAGTGATTTGACCTACGAAGATATTATTACTATAGAAAGAGAAATAGTACACGAAGAGGTTTATAGATTCTGGGAAGATGTGAAGGAAAATGATGTTGTTCTTGATATAGGTGCGAGCGTTGGTGCGTATACCATCTCAATTTTAGATCAAAAACCAAAGAAAGTTTATTGCGTTGAGCCCTCTAAGAAATTACTAAAGACTCTTATTAATAATTGCTCAGAAAAAATCTTAAATTTTGATGAGAATCCCCTGGTCTTTATCAACAATGCAATTATCAGCAACGAAGATGATAAAATTAACATCTTTGGTGGGGAAGAGGAATTTTCTGGAATTACATTCAAGAGGATGATTCAAAAATACTCTATTGATTATATTGATTATATGAAAGTTGATTGTGAAGGTGGGGAGTATAGTATCTTTAAGGAAGAAAATATAGAATTTTTATTGAATAGTGTTGGATTTATTGCTATGGAAGTCCATTTAAACTATGAAGGTTGTCGCGAAAAATTCAAGAATTTCAGAGACAATTATCTGGTCAAATTCAAAGACTATAAGGTAATGTCTTGTACTCGCCAAAATATTTCTTGGGGAACATCAATAGACATCAAAGATCGCATATTTGACAATGAGTTTATTGATAACTATACTTGCGAGTTTATGATTTATATCCGTAATAAGTAAGATGAAAGAAAAAATTGATATAGTCATTCAAGGTCAGTATACTGAATATACAGATTCAATCATAGATTCTTATCTTGATCTTCCATTTTTAAATAATATCATTGTTTCTTGTTGGGAAGATGATAAGTCTCCAAAAGAACGCAGAAGAGTTAAATTTGTGAGAAGTAAGTATCCAGAATCTCCAGGAACTGACAATAAAAATCTTCAGATAGTATCTTCACTAAGCGGACTAAAAGAATGCAAATCTAATTTTGCAATCAAAACAAGATCTGATCAGAAATTCACATACGACAGTATGATGAAAATGTATGATTTTTTTCTTGAGCATAATCAAAAAAATATTCCCTATCAATACAATCACAAAAAACCATACCATAGAATACTTGTTGCAGGAGTTTATACAAACTTACTGTTTTCAGTGAGAGATCATATTTTTTGGGGAAATACTGACGATCTAATTGAATTGTTTAATATTCCATTAGAAAAGAATAGTCTTGTTGATAAGGTAAAGATTCCCAAAGAAAGACTGGGAAATTATTGTGATTATTTTACAAGAACTGAGACTTATATTGGAGCTCATTATTGTGCCAATTTCAATGAAGGAGTTAATCATATTCTTTTAAAACCCGAACAACACTTATATGACAATGCAGTATATTGGTACTATGCCAAAGAAGTAAGTGACTCTATTACATATTCAGTCTTTAAGTCATTTCCCAAAACTGCAATAGATCTGGAATGGGTAAAGTGCAGAAGTATGAGATTTGGATTTAACTTTGAAGACTATCTTAACTTTTCTTCCTGGCACGAAGAAGGATACTGAGAGACACTTCATAAACCGTCCATAAGGCCCCGCAGAACCCTCTGCGGGGTTTTATAGTAGGTGAAGACGCACAGAAACAAATGTATTCCAATCTTGACCGTATTATCTTTATTGGTTCTTTGGTTTGGGTCATTCATTGGACGACAAAGGTAACTGAGGCAGTTCTGAACTTTATCTTCTGATGCTTTCAATCTACACCTATGGATATGGATACTCTCAGAGGCGCTGTAAAGACGCTGCAAGGTGGTTCTGCTCCCAATACCTTAGGAGGCATAAGATTGTGATTGAAGTGCTTCACAGGGGTCTCAGGAGGGAACTGGTGCTTGGTTATTGCAGTGTTATTGACTGTAACTGGAAACCAAGAGTATTTCTGATTGAAATTCAGTCTGGTCTCAATGAGAGTGACTATCTTATCACACTCTTTCACGAACTTCATCATTGCTTTCAGCATATCAAAGGAGACCTAAGAGATAAGAAAGGTATTCGTTGCTGGAAAGGTATTGATTGTTCTCAAGTTGATTATACAAATCAACCTTGGGAGATTGAAGCGAATCAAAGGGAACAAGAACTCTATGAAGAGTATATCAGGTTTTTGGGAGCTTGACAACCCTATGAAATCTCTATATAATACCTTTGTGAGGTTTGAAAAGATTGGCTATAACTATTATTAGAGATATTTGAGCTCAATGAAAACTGTAGAGAGACATAGGTACGAGGAAGGAAAAGTCTTTCAGACAAGAATACTTACCTTTAATCCATATGAATATAATCAGAGAACTTTAGGTCTGGTGATGGGATTGATTCGGAATCATCTCACACCAGACCTTTTAACACCAAAGTACAGAGAAGAAAATAAATCAAATCCTACATATGGACATTGTTATCATTCAACTCAGGCACTCTATTACTTAATCAATACTGATAAGTTGATTCCAATGTCTGCTAAAGATTATCGTGAAGATTATCATTGGTGGTTACAAGATGGTGAGAAGATTTATGATGTAACTGCTGAGCAATACTACACCGTAGGAAAACTTCCACCATATCATAAAGGAAAACCAAGTAAATGGTATGGATGGGGGCAGAGACCGCATCAAAGAAGTTTGGATTTAATTGTCAGAGTGTTAGGAAAGGACAATGTGACAGATGAAAGACTGTCACACTAAGTCTCCAAAGACCCCCTTTTTTGTCCTATACTACTTAAGTATCTACCAATTGCTATGAAAACTAAACGGAAATTTGTGAATGTGATTCCCAAGAGTCGCTATGCAAAAGACATCTTTACTGATTTTATGCAATCTCTTCACGGAATGGTAGTCGTGGAGGAAACCGATGATAAGTATCGCTTGGTTTCCATTAATAACGTATATGGATTCTGGATTAAGAAGGAAGGGACACCTGACTGGCAGATTGTTAAATAGTATTAGAATAGGAGAAGAGCAATGGTTTGGTTATTTGCTACAACCATAATTTCTTGCAATGATGCTATTAGGATTGCAGACAGATTTTCCAAAACTGTCGGTCTAACTTATAGTCAAAAAATTGAATTGATTCAAACTCTCAGATCCTATGTTCCCAGTTGCCCAATTGTATTAGAAAAATATGAAGGAACAAGACAACGAAAATGATAAATGGAATAGAGCAGTTTCTCTCTTTGTTGAAAGTGTTCTGAAACCTGATAGCGAACTTCGTCAGGAAGCTCACGAACAGGAATGTTTTCACGAACTTATGTATGTGCGTGAGATTATGTTAGAACACTTAAAAACTTTGAGAAAATGAACGCCTATTACATATATTTCGTTATATTTGCCTTCATATTTTATTTAATTATATCTGATGCAAGTTTTGCAAGATTGATTGTAATCTTGAGTGAGTTTGTAAGAATTCAGTATGAACGATTGAAATGGTATGTACTATACAATCCACAAAATCCAATCGTTAAGTATCTTATTTGGCGTCGTTCCTTAAAACTTGCTGAAGAACTTCAAAGGGAACTTGCAAAAAAATCAAAAGACTGATAAACTATCAATGTGATTGAGGACAAACAAATGTCACGCACTTTTAGAAAGACTGATGGAATGCACAAAGGGGCACTCCGTTTTCCGCATACGTTTAGTGAAATCAAAAATCTGGATGCTATTCTGCACGATGATGAGTTGAGTGATTTTCCAATCTCTGGTCTAAATCATATGAGAGCAAGAGAGAAAAATCTTCCTACATCTTGGGACGATAAAGTAGTTTCTGCTTACTATGAGGAAGACTACAAGTACTCTTAAGCAACACAATAAATAACTTACAACGAGAAATCATCCTATGCTTTCCACTGCTTATCGTCTAAGACTTGAAAAAATTTGTGAAAAAATTGCAGCACACGAAACTGTAGAACTAAATGAGATTATCTGGGCAGAAAAACTTGCAAAATCAAATCAAAGTGCAGCAAAGTTTTTGCGTCAAGCACGTAGGAAGGCAGCAAATCCAGAAATGACTGAAGATAGTTTAGATGGATTTCTGAATGCCTTGGATTTAGGAAATCCAGACCCAAGAGAACATCGCACATCCTTTGATAGTGTTGATGATATTGCAGATTTTTTCCGTAACGATGGAGAAATGCGACGAGACTGATGGAACTTATTGACATAATCTCTCACGAATTGTATCTTCTTGTTGCATTTATGTGTGGATTAATTCTTGGCATCATCATAACTTCAATAAATCAATAATACATAATGTAATCCTTTGAAATAGTCATGGACCGAATACCTATTAAACCAAACACTACTGTATTGGTACTAAACTCAAGTTACGAACCTATTCACCTCACAAACTGGAAGAGAGCCATTATTCTGCTGCTCAAGCAAAAGGCACAGATTCTTTCTGATAGAGTTATTCGTCTCTTGAGTTATGTAAAAATTCCACTTTCTAAAATCCTATCGCATAGTCCTTCTCGCTCCCTAATCTATCAAAGAGACGGACATAAGTGCCAATACTGTGGTTCCACAAGAGACCTTACTATTGACCACGTTATGCCAAAATCAAAAGGCGGTGGTAATACCTGGGATAACTTGGTTGCTGCTTGTCATACCTGCAATACTAAGAAAGGAGACAAACTCCTTGAACATACTGGTATGAAACTTGCTAAGAAACCAAAGGCACCTTACAGTAAGATGCAATTTATGCTGACTAATACAAACATTAGTGAATGGGCAGAGTACGCTTTCTGAACTAGCACATGGCATCTTGATTTTCGGGTCAAGGTGCCTTATATTATTCTCATGAAAACCGACACGTTATGAAAAATCTAAAACTTAAAAAAAGAGAAAACTATTATTTTGAGTTTGAAAGTGATGTTAAACGCATCGTGAGAATCTTTGCTGAACGTGGTTATGAGATTTCTGCTACTGATGCTGAAAATGCTTGGGAACAGTTCTCTGACAGTATGTGTGCAGGTTGGATGATGTTGGGTGAAGATGATGAAGTTTTTCATGATTGTTTTCGTTATTTTGAGGAAGTAGAATGACCAGGCGCAATTGTTTTGTTTTTGATCTGGATGGAACTGTCTGTGATGTTCGCCATCGCCGTCACTTTGTAACCACCAAGCCGAAAAATTGGAATGCGTGGAACAAGGGACTGATAAATGATACTCCGCATCTGGCAGTTCAAAAAGTGTTTCAGGCACTCCGTAATGATCAAGAAGTTGATCTGGTTATTGTTTCTGGACGATCCGAGGATTACCAGGAAAAAACCATCCAATGGCTGACTGACAATGAAATCTTCTACGATCAAATCTTTATGCGTAAGTATAAGGATAATCGTGATGATGCGGTTGTGAAGTCTGAGATTGCTGATGAAATTGAGAAAACTCACAATATTCTTGGAGTTTTTGATGATCGGCAACGTGTTGTGAATATGTGGATTCAGAGAGGTGTCTTTGTCTTTGACGTTGCTCAAGGACAGGGCAATTTCTGAACTGGCACAGGGCACCTTGATTTTCAGGTCAAGGTGCCTTATACTATTTCTATACGAACAAACAGATCATGACCTACACTGCGAAAGTTACTCTCAAATTTGATTCCACTTGGGAATGGGGTGGTTCATATGAGGATGAATACGTTCCTGAGGAGCATATTACTTTTGAGTGTCCTGCCGAAGACCTGAGTAGCATTCAACTCTTCAAGTTCTTTGCAAAGTTTGCTTCTGCGATGGGTCATAATGAGGCAGGTATAGCCAAAGGTGCTGCATTTGTTTCCTTCAACGAAATGCGTAGCACCGAAGATATGCGTAAGACTGCTGAGGATTATGATTTGAAACTTGTTGAGGATTATAATGATAAACTCTGGGAGATTGAAAAGTTGGATAAAGAAATCCGTGACCTGAAAGCAAAACTCTCCCGTCTCCAAAATCCTGACAATCCAAACTATACAGATGAGGAAATGGAGGCTCTCTGTGCTGAAAATGAGGTTACTCTTGATACTCTAAAAAATGCTGATGTGGTCTGCAAAGAATGTGGAAGTAAATACGGACATTATTCAGTTTCTTGTTCTTCAACTTGGATGGGAAAATGTAATGTTTGTGGCGAAGAACGACCAGTAACAGAGGTAAGAGACTGGAATTATTTGAAAGAAGGTATTGTTAAACTTTCTAAACAATGACTTACGAAGTTCAAACTTGGGATGATACAGATAAAACTGTGTATTATGAAACTGTGAAAAATGCTATTGATTATGAGAATGCTCGTGATATAATTGTAGAGAAGTATCCAAATCGTAAAGTAATTGCTGTGATTAGAAAATGAATTTACTTGAAACACTTGAATACTTTCTCACAGA
>Ga0315909_10002470_pt1 | contig 23673 bp, 24 predicted proteins | sample LakEriMetagenome_11_FD_203527 | JGI IMG/M metagenome (GOLD analysis project Ga0315909, IMG submission 203527) | Freshwater fungal communities from buoy surface, Lake Erie, Ohio, United States - Buoy 2 MA125 | ecosystem: Environmental > Aquatic > Freshwater > Lake | place: USA: Lake Erie, Ohio...
GCGGCAGAGGTGATATGATGGCGCACTTTCAGATACGCTACAACCAGACACGCGGTCAGCCGGGGCGCGGCACGATGGATCACGTCTGGCGCGTGTTCGAGGACGGCAAGGAGTATCTGACGAAGAACGTCGAGATTAACGTGCCGTGCCGTGGAGCGAAGACTGGCGGTGACTACAGCATGGTCTGCGAGGGCAAGATGACCATCGATCGAGAGACATCAACGGCCATTATCAACGAGGCGTGACAAGCGTCTGCCGATGAGGTATGGTGCGGCCTGATTTAGCTTATTTGAGGTGTACGCATGAGCGAGCGTTGGCCCGGCGGCATTGTCCGCTCTAACCCAGTAACCCCCACCGGCCCGTTGCAGAACGGCACGGCCCCCGGTGTGTGGTCGCTGGCTGACGCCGCGTACTGGACGAAGCAGGGTCTGTGGCCGACCGCTGGGAACACGCTTGCGGTTGAGGACGTGTTCTCGACGTGGTTGTACACGGGTACTGGCGCAGCGCAGACCATCACCAACGGGATCAACCTATCTGGTCAGGGCGGGTTGGTCATCCAGAAAGAGCGCTCCTCCGCGTATGCTGATGGGTGGTTTTGGGGCGACACTGTCCGTGGCGCTAACACCATATTGAAATCTCAAAACGCTAACGGCCAAGTAACATCAGCCAATACAATTTCAGCGTTTAGTTCAACCGGGTTTACGGCTGGATCAAATATTAGTTTTTCTGGCTCTACCTACGCATCATGGACATTCCGCGAAGCACCTAACTTCTTTGATATTGTGACGTATACGGGTAATGGCGCTAACCGGAACATTGCCCACAACCTCGGCTCTGTCCCCGGCATGATTATTGTCAAGCGCACGGACACGACAGGCGATTGGCAGGTCTACCATCGCAGCAATGCTAACACGCAGTACATGGTGCTTAATAGCACGGCTGCTGTGGCCACTGGCACGACCCGCTGGAACAGCACAACACCGACCGCGACTGAGTTTACTGTCGGCACGGACGCAACGGTCAACGCATCCGGCGGCACCTATGTCGCGTACCTCTACGCCCACGACACATCGTCCACTGGGGTTATTCAGTGCGGGAGCTATACGGGTAATGGTAGCAGCACCGGCCCGACTGTGACACTCGGTTGGGAGCCTCAGTGGGTGATGATAAAACCTGCTGGGCAAGCTGTTGATTGGCAAGTGTTTGACACTATGCGCGGGATGCCAGCAACTGCGGGAGCCGTTGCTCCAGCTTTATTTCCTAATCTTGCCTCCGCAGAGGATACCGGCGCTTCCGGCCCTGCGCCTTTAGCAACGGGTTTTGCTGTAAATACAACCTCAGCGCGTTTGAACCAGAACGGCTCTAACTACATCTACGTCGCCATCCGTCGCGGGCCTATGAAGACCCCGACGCTGGGAACGAGTGTGTTTGCTCCTACACTGGCTACGTTCAGCGGAAGCACCATAACCAACACCGGCTTTGTCGTTGATTTGGCTATTAACAAAACGGGTGTAGCGACGACGAATAACAACTTCGTGTTTGACCGCCTTCGTGGCTCTAATAATGGCTCCGCGCAGCAAACTTTAGTTACAAACGCGACTGATGCAGACGTTGCAAGTTCAGGGCGCGTTGCGCTTACTGGCTCCGTAACAATCCAAAACGGCTTCCTCGAACAGGACACCACCGCAAATAACATCGTATGGGCCTTCCGCCGCGCCCCCGGCTTCTTCGATGAGGTGTGCTATACGGGGACGGGTGCTACGACCACGCAAAACCATAACTTGGGGGTTGTCCCTGAACTTGTGATTACCAAGTCAAGGAGCGCAGGATCGAACTGGCAGGTTAATTACAGCTTCGGTGCTACAACGTGCGGAGAGGCCTACCTTAATAATACTAATGCGGGTGGGATTTATGCTTATAGCGTGGGGACCGCCGTTGCGGGTAATCCGACTGCATCACAAGTTCAATTCTACGCATTTCCATCCGGCCAGACGATGGTCGCCTACCTCTTCGCCTCATGCCCCGGCGTGAGCAAGGTCGGCAGCTACACTGGCACTGGCACAACGCAGACCGTCAACTGTGGCTTCACGACGGGTGCGCGCTTCGTCCTCATCAAGCGGACGGACAGCACGGGCGATTGGTACGTCTGGGATAGCGCACGCGGCATTGTCGCTGGCAACGATCCGTATCTGTTGCTCAACAGCACGGCGGCGGAAGTAACCAGCACCGACTATGTTGACACAGACAATAGCGGCTTCCAGCTTAGTAGCACGGCACCAGCGGCCCTGAATGCCAACGGCGGCACCTACATCTTCTTGGCGATTGCATAAGGATACTCGATATGATCGAACAGCTCATCAGCCGCGTGTTCTACGCCCGCAACCTTGCTCACTTCGAGCACTGGCGCGCCACAGGCGCAGGAAGCTACGCCAAGCACAAGGCGCTCGGCCACTTTTACGATGACGTGATTGAGGCTCTGGACGATCTCATTGAGGCGTATCAGGGCGCATTTGAGCTTGTGGGCGCTATCCCGGCCCCCAAAACAACACCCAGCGACTGCCTTAAGGCGCTGGAAGACGATGCAGCATGGATCGAGGAGCACCACGAAAACATCTGTCAGGGCAATCGGGCTGTCGCTAACTTGATTGATACCCTGACAGGTGTTTACCTGTCGACCATCTACAAGTTGAAGAACTTGAAATGATGGAGAACAAAGGTGGCCACATTAAAAGAGGTCGATAATCGGCTAACAGCCCTTGAGACCAAGGAAGAAGAGCGCTGGAAGGAGACGATCCTCCGCATCAAGCGCATTGAGCACATCCTGATCGCTTGCGCGGGCGGGATCATCATGCTGCTCGTCGGTCTTCTGGGTAAGTAACATGGCCCACAAACGCTATCTCGCTCTTATCGCTGCCACCAGTGCGGCTTCTATGGTGTTTGCGCAGGCAGCCCCTGCGCCGACGTCGTATGTCTACGACACGACGACGAACAGCACGTCGAACAACACCAACACCAATACGTCGGCCAGCACGTCCACTAACACGAACGTGAACACCAGCACGTCTACCAACACGAACACCAACTATAACGTCAACTCTGGGACGATGACCAACATCAACCAGAACACGTCGACCAGCACGTCCGACAACACCAACCGGAACATAAACACGGACATAAGCAACAGCACGATCAGCCAGAGCGTGAACAGCACGTCCGATAGCACCAACCGGAACATCAACAGCGACACGATTAACAGCACGGCTTCGACGAACAACGTCAACCAGAACAACAACGTCAACGTGTCCGACAGCAAGAGCTACAGCGAGAGCGTCAACCGGCAGATAATCGACCAGAACATCAAGTCGCCACCGCCCAGCGCCATCGCGCCAAGCATGATGTCCTACAGCCAAGATCTCTGCACGACCGGCCAGTCCGGCGCTGTGCAGACGCAGATCATTGGCCTGTCGGCTGGGCGCACTGTGCGCGACCAGAACTGCGAACGGATGAAGCTGTCGAAGACCCTGTACGACATGGGCATGCGCGTCGCCGCCGTGAGCCTCCTGTGCCAAGACTTCCGCGTCTTTAGGGCAATGGAGATGGCCGGAACGCCCTGCCCATTCTTGGGATTGATTGGCGAGGAAGCCCGCGCCGCGTGGACCGAAAACGTCGAGCTTCGCCCTGTCAAGGATTAAGACATACGCTTTGCGGGTGGCCCTCCTGCTGACTTGCGCAACGCCTCTGCGTGCGCAGACCTACGAGCCTGCCTTAGTGACACCGCAGATACTCGGCGCGCCCACGACGATGACGCCGCTCAATCTGGGTGACGATAACACGCGTAACGTGGCTCTTGGCTTTGAGTTTGAGTATTGGGGCCAGACGTTCACCGACGCTTGGGTGTCGTCCAACGGCTTTGTGTCGTTCCAGAGCGGGGCGAATTTATGCTGCGATGGCCAGCCCATCGAAATGGCGCAGCGCAACACGATATACGGCTACTGGTCTGACCTGATTAGCTACACCGGCAACCCGTACTTCCGCCGCGACGATGGTTCGATCCTCTTCGGCTGGTATGGCGTGAACGAATACGGCACGAACAACAGTAGCACCTTCGAGATCGGCCTCTTTGCCGACGGTAAGATACAACTGAATTACGGTAGCCTTGGGTTCTCTGGCGGTCACACTTTTACCGCAGGCATTACTGGCCCAACTGCGGATGATAACATCCCGCTCTTCTATGGGCGCAACGCGCAGTTCCTACAGAACCAGTCCGGCATCCTGTCGTGGATCGCACCAACCGCTACCGTTGACTGCGACGTGACGCCTATGGACCCAAGCTGTCCGCCAATCGTCATTGACGCCATCCCAGACCCTGTGGAAGCTATCGCCGAAGCCGCCGCGCAGAGCGTGGAGCTTGAGCCAGAAGAGATTGAGCAGGTGCAAACGATAGCCGCCGTTGCATTGGAGCGGGCCGAGGAAGCCGCGGTGGTTGCCGAAGACACAACGGCAGCCGAAGAGGTGGAAGCTACCGCCGAAGTCGTCGCGGCTGACACGGTCGAGCGGCTGGAGCCGGATCAAGTCGCGGCACTGGCCGCAGGCGGCGCCGACTTTACCGAGAGCGCGCAACAGCAAGACACCATGCAGGAGATGCAGGAGATGCAGGACGGTTCGTCAACATCGGGCACGTTTACGGCGCAAGTGCGCTTCGATAACGCTTTCGGCGGGTCGTTCGTGCAAGGGCCGACTATGTCTGTGTCGCAGGGAGCGTCGCCGTTGGACATGGCAATCTCGGCAGGCAGCCCGATGTCTATGTCTAACACGGTCGAGGCGCTGGGCCTTGGCTCACCTCAGCCTTCAGCCGCCGGCGGAAATGCCCCACCATCCGACAGCGGAATATCTGAAGGCGAGAGCGAAACCATCGCGGCGATGGGAGCCGTGCCGGGCTTCGCCGCGTACACGCAGGCGTCGTTGCAAGATAGGGCTGACTTTTACGCAATTCGTGATATATACCGCAGACGTAGGCTGCAAGACGCAAACTTTGAGATGTATCGTATGATGCAGACGAACGATGCCCGATGGCAGGAGATGGTAGATGAGCAGTACAGATGAGGAGCCCAAGGTCGCCTTCGACGAGAGCGGCTTTAGCTTTAACATCGGCGGCCTGAGCAGCGGCAAGATCGCTATTATCTTCGCGGCTATATCGACTATCGTCGGCGGTCTGTGGGCCGGTTTCCAAGTGTATCAGCAGTTCTTGACCATGAAGGAGGTCACGGCGGCCTATGTGCCGCCTGACTTGTCAGGTATTAACAGCCAGATTTCCGTGCTGAATGAGCGCGTCACCAGCGTCGAGCGTCTGACCAAGGGCAACAGCGAGGCGCTGAACTACCTGACCGGCTCGATCTCCAGCAGCGTAGGCGCAACGCGCCAGACGGTTGACGCGGTGTCGAGCAGCGTTCGGAACAGCGACGCGCAGAATATGCAAATGCAGCGCGCTATCATAGACCAACTGCGTGAGCAGGACAGGGAGCAACAGCGTCGTATCAAGGAACTCGAGACTGAGACGGCTGCACGTATTCAAAAGACGCTGGCGAACCCGCTGGCCGGAAAGGACTGATGATGGAAGATAAACTGATGGACGCGCGCATCAAGGCGCTTCTTATGGCGGCCCGCACGATGGCGTTCGTCATTTGCACTATCACCGTTGCCATGATCGCGGGCTTGTTCGTATCGAACGAAGTGATCGACAACAAGGATGTCTTTGGCCTCCTCAGCTACGTCATGACCTCGGTTGTCGGCGCTGTGGCTGGCTCTTACGCCACGCTGATGGGCATGAAGGGCGAGCTCGTCCCGCCTCCGCCAGAAGACCGCGACGATCCTGAGCCAGAACCCGCTCCAGAGCCTATGGCCCCGCCGCCTGCCCCTGTGGCGCCTGAGCCAGAACTCGAGCTGACTGAGCCTGTCGAAGACGATGATGATGACGACGATATGGAGCCTTGGGAGAAGTATCGCGGTGACCTGCGCTACGACGCAAACGGCGACGGCGTAGTTGACGAGAATGACTTTCCTGATTGGCGGAGTGCTGGCAAATGAGCTTAATGAACCTTCAAGATAAATGTGGGTGCCATCCAGATGCCGCGTTTGGTCCGGGAACCCTGAAGGCCGCATGTGCGCACTTCAAGCTGAATAAGAACCGCGCCGCGCATTTCTTCGCTCAGACGGCGCACGAGAGCGGTAACTTCAAGGCGTTCAGCGAGAACCTGAACTACGGCGCGAAAGGTCTGCGTGGCATCTTCGGGAAGTACTTTCCGACCGACGCGCTGGCCAAGGCTTACGAACGCCAGCCGCAGAAGATTGCCAACCGCGTCTACGCCAACCGTATGGGCAACGGCGATGAAGCGTCAGGCGACGGCTGGAAATACCGGGGACGAGGCCCGCTCCAGCTCACTGGCAAGAACAACTACCGCGCATTCGGTAAGTATATTGGCCGCGAACAAGAGGTGTTGGACAACCCAGACCTTGTGGCTACCGAACTGGGCTTTGAAAGCGCCCTGTGGTTCTTCGACGCAAACAAGCTGTGGTCGATCTGCGATCAGGGCATCAATGACGCTGCCATCCTCGCGCTGACAAAGCGCATCAATGGTGGTACACACGGCCTCGACGACCGTAAAATGAAAACCAAGAAGTATGCTACTTGGCTCTAAGGAGGACGTTATGAATATCAAAAACCTTATCAAAGGCGTTGTCGTTAAAGAAGCGACTAAGTCTGTTATCGGCCAAACAATCCCAGCCGTCAGCAAGAAGGGCATCTCAAAGGGCAAAATGACCCTTGGCGCTCTCGTTTTGGCGATTGCGGGCCTCTTATTCGAGTACCTTTCCTAACCGTGGCATTTTGCCACAAAATGCTGTAGGACTGCGCCATGGCGACCACAATGACCTTTACGACGCTCCAAGAGGATGTCCGACGCTACCTAGAGCGCGGCAACTCCTATGCGTCTGACCCTGTTGTTTACGAGCAAATCCCGCGCCTGATTAACCTTGCAGAGCGCCGGATTTCCCGTGAGCTCAAGGTACAGGGCTTCATCAACGTCGTCACCGGCACTTTGGCGGTCGGGCAGGCTGTCTACCCCAAGCCTGACCGTTGGCGCGACACCGTGTCGGTCAACATCGGCACCGGCACACAGAACAACACCCGCAAGGTGGTCTTCTCCCGCGCCTATGAGTATCTTTTGAGCTACTGGCCCGATCGTACCGCGACTGAAGAGCCAATCTTCTACAGCGATTATGACTACAACCACTGGCTGATTGCGCCGACGCCGGACGCGGAATACCCGTTCGAGATCCTATACTATGAAATCCCGCCGCTGTTGGACGACGTCGTTCAGACCAACTGGCTCACCGATTTCGCTCCGCAGCTTCTGCTTTACGGCACGCTGCTTGAGGCGACGCCGTTCCTGAAGAACGACGAACGCATTCCAGTTTGGCAACAGATGTACGATCGCGCTGCCGCTATGCTCAACGGCGAAGATCTCGCCAAGATACTCGACCGCTCAGCGGTTCGCAAGGAGGCCTAATGACCAACACCTACACACAGGTCTTCGGTGGGACGACGATCTACCCGTCCGACGTGTCTTATCTGGCGCTGTCGCTAACCGCCGATACGGCGCTTGAGTGGCCGCTTGAGAGCAGCACGACCGAGTATCCTGCCGCCAGCATCATCGACATCACGCCGACAGGCTCCTACTCGGTCTTCATGCCGCCAGCCGATCAGACCGGCACGGGGCAAACGATCCTGTTCAACAACCTCGGCCCGCAGTCGGTTACGATCAAGAGCAGCACTGGTGTTACTCTTGCCTCGATCGCGCAGGGCGAGCAGTGGCAAATCTACCTGATCGACAACAGCACGGCATCCGGCTCGTGGCGCGTGTTCCGCTACGGCGCCGCGACTGCGCAGGCGCAGGCCTCCGCGCTTGCTGGCTTCGGTCTGGCCGCGACAGGCTCGACGCTGTCTCAGTCAACGCCTGTGACGCTCTTCAACACGAGCTACACGGCTGGCGCTAACGATCGCGCCAAGGCCTATGTGTGGAACGGCGGTCTCGGCACGTTCACGCTGCCTTCGGCGGTGACGGTCGGTAACGACTGGTTCGTCGCTGTCCGTAACGAAGGGACAGGCAACTGCGTCGTAACACCTCAGGGTCTTGAGACCGTCAACGGCGCAGCGTCCCTCACCCTCTCGCCCGGCGACAGCGTCACGCTAATCACCGACGGCTTGAACTGGTTCACGCTCGGCCTCGGCCAGAGCGCCGTGTTTGCCTTCGACTATACGTCAATCAACTTGGCTGGCGAGAGCGGCGACTATACGCTGTCCGGCTCCGAGCTGAACCGTATTGCCTACCAGTTCACCGGCGCGATCGTCGGCAACGTCGAGATTGTCGTACCTAAGACGACGCAGCAATACTGGGTCTACAACAACACAACGGGCGGCTCTTACACGCTGCGCGTCAGGACAAACACGCAGACGCCGGGCGTCCTCGTCGCTCGCGGCAGTCGCGCCATCTTGTATTGCGACGGCTCTGACGTCGTTGACGCTGAGACCGGCGGCATATCGACGCCAATCAGCGTTGCCGATGGCGGCACTGGCGCCACGACGGCCAACGGTGCGCTCATCAATCTGGGCGGCACAACGGTCGGCATCGGCGTCTTTACGGCTGTGGATCAGGCCGCGGCGCAGGCAGCTATCGGCGTAACTGGCGGTGGCGGTGGCGACGCTGCTGCCATCGTGTTTGCGGTGGCGCTCGGCTAATGGCTGAAAAGATCGTCCAGATACGGTCTGGGCCCGGCATTAAGCGGGACGGAACTAAGTTCGAAGGCGACAGCTACGTCGACGGGCAGTGGGTCCGTTGGCAGCGCGGGTTGCCGCGTAAGATGGGCGGCTACCGCTCGATCAGCAAATATCTGCGCGAGGTCAGCCGCGCGCTTCACGAGTACACGCAAGACAACCTGACATATGTTCACAGCGGCTCGGCGAACTTTGTCGAGCGCTTTTACATTGACGGCGGCTTCAACACGTCGGTCATCACTAACCGCACACCAGCCGCGCTCGACCAGAACGACGCCAACATGTGGCAGTTCGACGTTGACACGGCGGCCGGTCTGGGCGGCGCGCAGCTCGTGGCGCAAGTCGCACCGAACCTGAACTGCATCTGCAACAGCACTGGCGGTCAGCTCTTCTACGGCGGCCTGTTTGACACTGACGCGCTTCAAGAAGTGACCAACCTGCCCACAGGCTACAGCTTGACGGGCGGCGTCGTGGCGCTGCATCCGTACACCTTCGGCTTCGGCGATAACGGCTATGTCATGTGGTCTGTGCCGGGCAATCCGACAGACTTCACAGGCGCAGGATCTGGCGCAGCCAACATCACCGGCCAGAAGCTTGTGCGCGCCATGCCGCTGCGTGGCGGTCCCGGCAACGCTCCGTCTGGCCTGTTCTGGTCGGCAGACAGTCTTCTGCGCGCGTCCTTTGTGGGCGGCGACGCTGTCTTCCAATTCGACACGATCAGCACGCAAAGCTCAATCCTCGGCTCGAATACGGTCATCGAGTATGACGGCATCTTCTACTGGATCGGCACCGACCGCTTCCTGAGCTTCAACGGCGTCGTGCGCGAAATACCGAACGACATGAACCAGAACTACTTCTTCGACGGGCTGAACCAGCAGTACCGGCAGAAGGTGTTTGCGGTCAAAATCCCTCGCTATGGCGAGATATGGTGGTGCTATCCGCGCGGCGACGCTACGGAGCCTTCTCACGCCGTCATCTACAACGTCCGCGAGAACACGTGGTATGACTGCGAGCTGCCCAACGGCGGCCGCAGCGCCGGCGCTTTCACCAGCGTCTTCCCCAAGCCGCTGATGACCGGCATTGTCCCGACGATATCTCCCGAAGAGATCCGCGTCACTGAAGCAAACGACACGCGCATCACGCAGGGCAATGACGTACGCGTCACGCAAGACAGCGAGATCGAGCAGTATAAGCTGTGGGTGCATGAGGTCGGCACCGACGAGATTGACGGGATAGACATCCAGCCGGTGTTCTCGTTCTTTGAGACCGCCGACTTATCGATGCCGGTGATGAGCCAAGAGAACAAGGCGCTCCAAGTGCTTATGCTCGAGCCTGACTTTGTGCAGTCTGGCGACATGACAGTACAGGTCGCTGGCCGCGCTAACGCCCGCGCCCCCGAGGTCTACAGCGAAGAGCACGTCATCGTCGAGACGCCGCAGACGCCGCAGGAACAGGTCGTCTATTTCAAGACGCAGCGCCGTGAGCTACGCTTTAAGTTTGCGTCGAACACGATCGGTGGCGACTACCAAATGGGCTTGGTGCTGGCGCATCTCCAGCCCGGCGATGGCACGGTGATTGGCTGATGATAGATCCGCGCGGCATGACTTTACGAGATTGGGCAGATAGTGTTATATTGTCCAATGGAGACGCTTGGTCGTTCGGGAAACTGGAAGACGATGCGGATTGGCAAGACTGGGCCGCTGGGTTTGTACGCGCACAGCCATTTGTGCAGCGCAACCCGCCAAACCCTTATCAATTTGACGACTGGCGGGAATGGGCGATGAGAGCTTACCCAATGCTTGAAGGACAGGGTTAATGGCAGTAGATATGCGAGCTCGCTATTTTGGGGAATTCGACGAGGGCGCGATGCCGCCGTCCTTTAGCGTATACCCCCAGTACGAGCTTCCTAATAGCGATTTTATGGTTATGCCTCCTGCCGCAGCGCAAGCCCCTGCGCAACAGTATCTGCCCGCCGTGCAGCCGATGACACAGGAAGCTGCTGCGCCTTACGACCTGAGCGGACTGGATTTGAGCGGCCTCGACAGCCTGTACGGAATGAACTTCGGTACAGACTTTGGCGGCGGCGCTATGGGTGGAATATATCCAGACGATCCGAATACCGAATTCATTGCTGCGCCGCTATCCAACAAAGGCAACGCCACTTCGCAGACAGGCGGCAACGCTTTCGAGGTGAGGGTCGATCAGCCGGTGCGCCTCGTTGACCATAGCACCAATCAGGTTGTGTTCGAGGGTACAGGCTACGACGCTGCACGCAAGGCGACCGAATTGGGCCAGGGCTTGTCCGACACCCTTGGCCGTAAAGCGAACTACAGCATCCAAACCGCAGACCCGACTGGCAACTATTCGACTGTCGCGTACGAGAAGAAGAACAAGAGCACGCTGGGCGAGATTGCCAACGTGGCGGGCACCGTTCTGCCGCTGGCGATGATGGCCATACCGGGTGTCAACGCAGCTTTGCTTGGCACTAAACTTGCCGCAACTACTGCGGGTCAGATTGCTATGGGGGCGCTCACTGGCGCGGCAAGCTCTGGTCTAAAAGGCCAGAACGTCCTCAAGGGTGCTGCATTAGGCGGTCTGACGGCGGCTGGGGGCGCGCTAATACCTAAGATACCGGCAATCGGTGATTTAGGCAATTTGGCTAGACCGATTGGCACAGGCATCGGCGCGACCGCAGGTGGCTTGGCCACAGGTCAAAGCCTGAAGAACTCACTCCTCGGCGGCGTTGCCTCCGGCGCTCTTGCTTACGCAGCGCCCAGCATTCAAGGCGCTATTAAAGGTATAGGCCAAGGGCCTAATCTTAGCACTGGCAGTGCCCCCAGCGCCACCCCCAGCGGTCCCGCACCGATAGCAACGGTCACTGCAAACACCGGCTTCTCGCCCCCTGTCTCATTCGGCGGTGGGTCATCCCCGCAGACCAAAGTGGCGGAACTTGAACCGCCCGCCACAATCGTTTCAGGCTCAGGCTCGCCGTTTGCCGCTGCGTTCCCTATACCCTCGAACGTACTCTCAATGGCGCAGCCGACGCCCAAGTCCGCAGCCGACAAGATGGCTGAAGAAGAACTTATCAAGGTGACGGGGGAGCGCTTCGGCGCTGTTTCGCCAAATGTAGTTATCCCCGACAGCGGGCTGTCGCCAGAAGTACTTCGTGCGGTTAACGGGCCAGAGGCCGCACCCAATGCGATTGATCAGACGGCGGCAGGTGAAAACGACCTCATCAAGGTGACGGGGGAGCGCTTCGGCGCTGTTTCGCCAAATGTAGTCATCCCAACTAGCGACGCTCGTGGACCACTTAGCTCCGTGGTTGACGGCATGGATACCACTACCGGTGAGATTGTGGCGGAAGGCAATCGCTTCCGTACGGTTACGCCAAACGTAGTCATCCCCGACAGCGCGCTGTCGCCAGAAGTACTTCGTGCGATTAACAAGCCAGCCGAAGAGCCTCTTATCAAGGTCACTGGGCGGCAGACTACTACACCGCCAGTTTTATGGGGCGTTGATAAGCCTTTGCCGGACTTGTCTAAGACGGACGCTGAAGCTGAAGCTGAGAAGAAAAAGAAGCTCAGCGTTGCTGATGCGCTCGCCCTTCTTAAGCTTGCTGACGGCCTTATAGGCGGTGGCGGTGGTGGCGGGGGAGGCGGCGCGGCCGGCTCTCAGGCAATCAACCCTATCTTCTCGGCCAAACTGCCCACGCCCGGCGCAGGTGGCGCGTTCAAGGTCGGCGGTCTCGACTACACGACACCGCCTGCACGCTCTGCGGCTGATATGTATCGCTACGCCATGGGCCCTGCGATGGACATCCCCGCTGGCATGGACTTGCGCGGCGCTACATCGCCATACGCTGGCTACGGCCCAGGCACACTAGGCGAGGAGACCTTCAGGCGGGTCGCCGAAGGTGGCGCATTCGCTATGCCTGATCAACTAAGAACGCCTGGGCCTATCACCACGCCGATACCAAACGAACCTGCTGGCCCGTCGATGTACGCCCCTGACGTTGACAACATGCGTTTCGCGCAGGGTGGAGCATTCGCCGCAAAGCGCGGTGGCTCATCCCGCGATAGCTTCGCCGTTGACGGCCCCGGCACTGGTCGCTCGGACGACATCCCTGCGGTGCTTTCCGATGGCGAATATGTGATTGACGCAGAGACCGTTGCCCTCCTGGGCGATGGCTCAAGCAAAGCTGGCGCAAAGAAACTCGATGAGATGCGCGTAAAAGTTCGTAAACATAAAGGCCGCAACTTGGCTAAGGGCAAGTTTAGTGTTAATGCTAAGCGGCCTGAGAAATACCTGTCAGGAGGACGTACGTAATGGGTTTTTTGGATTTCCTGACAGAGGGTAAGCCCGTCGAAGCTGTTCCTGTGTCTTCGACGCAGCAGACGATCCTGCCTGACTGGTACACCAACTATGCGATGGACATCCTGTCGAACCAGCAGGCGCTCGCAGCGCGTCCGTACCAAGAGTATGTCGACACTTCTGGCAAAGCAATTCCACGCGTCGCTGACTTTGCGCCGGATCAGCAGGCTGGCTTCCAAGCGACGCGTGAAGGCGCGTTCACTTTCCGCCCTGAGCTGGGTCAAGCTTCGTCCGTAACACAGGGGACACTCGGCCGTTCAAGCCTCGGCGCAGCTCAGCCGTACTTCGGCCAAGCCGCTGGCATGTCTGGCTTAACCGCTGCGACGCCGGGTCTTCAGCAGGGCGCAGGCTATGTTGCGGGCAGCACTGACGCGCTCGGCCTCCAGATGGCGCAGCCATACTTAGGTGCCGCTGGGCAGTCTGCCGCCCAGACGGTCGGCCAGTACATGAACCCATACACTGAGCAGGTCGTCAATCGTATTGGCCAGCTCGGCACGCGCACGCTTCAAGAGCAAGTGCTGCCGGGTATCGAGGGCGAGATGATCCGCGCCGGCCAGTTTGGCGGTACGCGTCAAGCTGAGCTTACCGGTCGCGCCATCCGCGACGCAATCGAAGGCATCTCAGCGCAGCAGTCCGCAGCGCTCCAACAGGGCTACGGCCAGGCGCAGCAGGCAGCCCAGACTGATCTGGCACGCCAGGCGCAGCTCGCATCGACCGCAGGCGGCTTGGGCGGCGCTCAGCAGCAGGCGCTGCTTGGCGCTGGCTCGCGGATGGCCGACATCGGCCAGACCTACGGCGCGCTCACACAGGCGCAACAGCAGATGCTCACCGACATCGGCAAGAGCAGCGGCGCTCTGTATGGGCAAGACACGTCGAACCAACTTGCCGCAGCTCAGCAGATGGCATCGATTGCGCAGCAGCGTCAGCAGCAAGAGCTGGCTGGTGCAGGCGCTCTGCAACAGATCGGCTCGCAGCAGCAGGCTCTGGCGCAGAAGAACCTCGACATCGCTCGTGAAGACTTCTTGGCGCGGCAGGCGTATCCGCAGGAGCAGATTAAGGCGATGACTGGCGCGCTTCAGGGCGTGCAGCCAGCAGTGCCTCAGGCTGCGACGAAGGTCGGCACAGAAGTGCCGGGCGCGTTCCAGCCGTCGCTGCTCAGCCAAGTCGGCCAAGCGTACGCAACGTATAAGGGACTGGGTGGCTAAAGGTGGCCGTGACAAATCCGCCCCTTGAGCAGTGGCAGATAGACCACATCCGTAAAATGAAGCAAGAATTGGGTTTGCCTCAGATGGCGCCTGACGCAGAGGAAGTTTCGATGGACGAAGATTTGGAAACAGGTGCAGACACCGAAACAGAGGATGCGCTTCCTGTAAGCGACAACCTTGGTGGCCTCGGCGCTGCCGATGCGTTCTCTGCGTACCAAACAGCGCAGAAAAGCATTAGTGATCAGATTAATGCCAACATCAATCTGCTGACCGCCGCGCAGAAAAAACTGCGTGAGCGCCGCGCAGGACCGTCCAACTCGGAAAAATGGTTGGCCATCGCTGCCGCGTTGGGCAAACCGACTAAGACAGGTTCGTTCGGCGAAAGCCTTGGCAACCTGAACGAGACCCTGCTCAGTCAGGAGGCGATGAAGCGCAAGGCGGAAGAGGAGCGTGACATGCTACTCGAGCAGTACGGCATGAAGATTGGCGGCGAGCAGCTTCGCATGCTTCAGTCGGGCGCTTCGCAAGCTGGGCAGCTTTACCGGGCGGCTCTGGCCGCCGGCAAGAAGACCCCAGAGTTTGGTTACCAACTCGACGCGTTTGGGAATGTCAAGGAAGTACCAAAGAAGGTGCACCGTCCTACGACCGACGCGGAATACGCCGCAATCCCTATCGGTCAATACTATGTAATACCTTCAGGCCCAGATGCCGGTAAAGTAGTCGTTAAACGCTAAGGCCGCAGGAGAATAAAATGACGGATTTTTGGTCAAAAGACCTCCAAGCTGCTAAAGCAGCCGAGCAAAGCGGCCCCGGCGGGAGCAAACAGTCGAAGGCGGCGTCCGAAGCGACTATATCTGCCGCCGACGCGGCCTATGCAACGCGTACGGCAAAAGCTCAAGCAGAGAAGGCCGAGGCTGACGCCGCTGCTGCTCAAGCTGGTGTGCCAGTAGCACAACAGAAGGGCGCGCTGAAACTCACGCCCGGCCAAGAAAAAGTCGACGAGAACTTCGCGCCAGCTTACAATGAGTGGGTGTCCAGCGGCGGTTACGCCGATACGTTGCGCCAACTGCGGGAATTAGACACCGTATTAACGGAACTGAAGAGCGGTAAGCAACTGTCCGGTGCAGTCGTCGGACGTTTGCCGCCATTCATCCAACAGATACTGTACGGTGATGACCCACAGAACACTAAAGCGTCAGTCAATAGGCTGACTGTCAGCTCCTTGCGACAAATCCTCGGTTCGCAGTTTACAAAGGAGGAGGGCGAGCGCATCCAACAGATGAGCTACGATCCCAACGTAAGTGAGCAGTCGAACATTGGCAAGATACAGTCCAGTGTGCGCGAGTTGCTCGCGCGGGCTAAAGCCAAAGAGGCCTCCGCGAATTACTTTGGCAAGTATGGCACTCTTGCGGGCTACACCGGCCCCATGGCTAACACGCCGGGCGAGTGGGATGAGACCCTCCTGGATAAAGCCGATAAAACATTTGAGAATTTGTACGGCGCAGAGAAGGCGGAAAGTCCCTTCGAAACCGTAGAGAAGCTCAAACCCGTGACTGAAAAGCGGGCTGGGCCGAGCGAAACGTACGTGACCGCCGAAGCCAAGCGCATGGCTGCCGAGATGGACAAGGCATGGCGCGAAGGTGCGTCCGTCGAAGAGATGATCGCCAAATACCCCGGCGTCGATAAAGAGGCGCTTGCCCGCGCGGAAGAGTACCGCTCGTTGGAAGAGCCGGTGTACGCCAAGTTTTTGCCGTACGAAAGCGAACGCCCCTCGTCAATCATCGGGCAGGCCGCCGAAATCCCATTCGTGGGTGAAGGTATGGCCGCTCTTGTAAGCGCCACTCCGGGTGGTTCAATCGAACAAGTCGCACGCCTGACTGGTGGTGACCCTGAAAAGACAGCCTTTGCGCTGGACTACCTCAAGGGTAAGTACCCTATCTCGTCTTCCATCGGCGAGTTTGGTGGTGAGTTTGGCCGGAGTGTTCTAGGCGCTAAGGCGCTGACGTCCTTGGGCATGTCCGCACTGCCTGCGACCCTCGCAACGGAGACGGGGTTTAGCGCGCTGGAAGGCGGCTTAGAAGCGCGCCCCGGTGAAACATTGGCGGGAACGCTTATCGGCGGGGGAAGAGGCGCCTTCATGGGTGCGTTGCCTTTCGGATTTTCGCGGGCATTTAGCCCTAAGACGCCCGAAGCAGTATTAGCTATGCGGGATCGCGGCGTTCCGCTGTCCGTCGGGCAAACCCTCGGCATTCCCGATTTAGAAGCCAATGCAGCCAAGGTGCTTCCACTCGGAGGCGATATAACTCTCGCCGCCCAAAGGCGTGCGTTTGGAGATTTGCCCCGTGCGTATTTGGACGAGGCGGGAAGCTACATAAAAGCACCTGCGCTGGACAAGACAATCAAACCAACCGAGCGTTTTGGTCGGACGCAAAAAGCATTTGACGAAGCGTACAAGAAGGCGAAGGCTAACCTGACCGTTGCCCGTGATCCTGAGTTTGACGCGGCTGTTGCGGAACTGCGCGGGCGGCTAAGGAACGGTGTTGACTTTGATCCTGCCAACGCCAAGCGGTTGGAGAAGCTGCTCGACGACACGGTCGTTCGCCGCCTTAGCGGAAAGCCTTCTGGCAGCACGTACAAGGATTTGGACAGCTTGCTGGGTAAGCGGCGTGCCGCATTCGGTAAGGCGCAGAATGACGAAATGGCGAGCGGCGTTTCTGATATGCAGAAAATTCTTCGGGATAACGCTACCCGCAATTCAGACCCCGCCGCCGTTAAAGCACTGGATGACGTGGACACCGGCTATTCGTATCTGATACGCGCCGAGGAAGCAGCCAAATCGGCAACCACACCAGCCGGAGATTTCTCTCCGTCGGCGTTGCTTAAAGCCACACAGAAGGGTGACATCTCCGCCCGCGGCCGTGCGTTCGCACGCGGCGAAGCACGCGGACAAGAGTTTGCCGAGCAAGCCGCTGAGGCTCTGGGCAAAGGCGCTACGGATGTCGCACCTTTAGAGCGGACCGCTGGTTTGTTCGTCGGGCCTACTATACTGTCGCCGGTCAACGCCGCTATGGGTATCGCCAACGCACCGGGCGTACGCCCCGCGCTTAACACACTCATCGCGGGCCGACGGCCAGAGTTCCTGAAGGGCCCCGGAGACTTAATCGCTCAGTACCCCGCGCTGTTTTCCGGCGCGATAGGCGGCGCAGATGAAGTCTCACTTATGCTTCAGAATATGCCAACCGACGTGAACGCTTTACTCGAACAGTACGGCTACGCGCCGCAGACCGCCGAGCAAGGCGTGCCGATAGTTGGCCCCGAACTAAGCGACATGCAGCGTAAATACGCCGAGCAAGTCGCGGCGCAGGCGGGTGTGCCTGCTGTTGAAGAGGCACCTGTACCAGAAGAAGGCAACGTCTTAGTTGATGACCGCCCGACGGAGATGCGCGAGGACGGACGTCTCTATTTCGCAGGGACCAACGAGCTCGCTGATGTGGATACTGACCCACTTGCGGACCGCAGCGATCCAGCGCGAGGGTTTGCTATGGGCGGCCTCGCGCATAGCTTAGGCGCGGAAGCGCCACAGATCACTGTGCCTATGCGTGCCCCTGCGCCTGCCCAAGAGATCGTTGTCCCCATGCGTAAATACCGTGGCGGCACCGTGCAGCCGTTCCGCAAGGGCGGCAAGGCGACCATCGCCGATATGGCACGACACTACGGCGCACGCCGCTAAGAGGGGTTTACGTTAATGGCCGGGAAGAAAAAGAACGCACCTCGGGTAAGACAGCCGTCCGCTGGCGACTATCTGGGCGCGCTCAAGGACATGTTTTTCGTAAACCCGCGCAACTCGGCAGCGGCTACGCTTGGCGGTGCCGCGTATGATTATGCGGTAAAGTCCACGCCCCAAAGCGTCAGGAACGACATCGTCAGGGCCGGGCAAGATGCGTACTCATGGCTGCGCAAAGAAAACAAAGCCCTCCGCGACGCGCCCATTACGGAAACTCTGCGGCTGCTCAAGGCTGGCTACATCGACCCGTTGGCCGATCCGTACCGCGTTTTTAAGCAGGCGGCGACCGAACGGTCACGCGGCAACGAAGCTGGCGCGGCGAAACTCGCCGCTATGGTTCCGCTCGCTGTGGCTGGTGTGCTCCCCCAAGGTCGCGGCGCGGGCGCAGTCGCGACGAAGGCGGGCGTAGAGGCCGCGACAAAGGGCGCAACGAAGAAGGCGACAAAGAAGGCAGCCACGCCAAAAGCACCGGCGGCTCCGGTAAATCCGGTGACTTTAATTGATCGAGAGTATGGCACTGACACGGCGCGTCGTGTGGCTGAATACGTAAGCAGCGATGCGCCCATTGCTGAGTGGCGTGCTATGGCCGAGCGCTTTACCGACGCTGGGAAGCCTAACTACACGCAACCGCGCCCATCAGCTTACACAGTAAAGCCAGCGCAGGTGGCGACCGATCCGCGCATTGAAAAGCGGAAAAAAGAGCAGCAAAAGATTAGCGAGTTGGAGCTAGAAATCCAACCACGTGCGGTGGAAGAGCCTCCGATACAAAGCATATACGATTTGGAAGGTCGGGGCCTCCTTACGACTATGTCGGATTTAAGCGCGGCAGGTGACGATGTCCTTGCGGTTAACAACGTGCGTTTGCAGAGACCGTTCTCGCGGCAGGGTGGGCAAGGGTTCATGTTTGAGAACCCCGGCGAAGTGTGGGCGGCGGACAAAGCCAACGCTAAAGCCATCCAAGCAGCAGCAGCAGAACTCGAACAGCAAACCGGAAAGCCCGCCATCCTCGCCCCGTTTACTATGGGGCCGCTGTCTTCGATGTTCTCGCACCATCCACGCGGCCTGCAATACGCATATGCAGACGCGGCACTCGACACACCAGAAAAAGTGATGTTGGCGGAAAACATTCGGGGCATTTTGCCCGAGTGGACAGACTTTTCCGATCCCGATGCGTACATGACGTTTATGCGGGCCAGCGGAAAACGTCGCGGGCAGCTTAACAAGCTCATGGACCGGTTCCGCGAGCAAGGCGGTCTGGGCCAAGGAGAAGCTGTTTACGGAACCACTGATTTGGACCAGCTGGGCGCCCCGATGTTGGCGCTCCGCAACTTGGGCGAGGTAGATACTCGTTTCGGCCTATCTGAAAGCAAAAACCCCGCGTACAGCACAGGGGTCCCCGGACAGGGGCTGGCTAAGCTGAAAGAAGAAAACCTCGGCGCGCTTTCTCTGTTCCCCGCGCTTATGGAGCAATACGGCTACCAAACACCGTTTGACTTCCCTGTGGGCGTAAACAAGGGCGTGGCCTCCCCACTACGCTCGTTCCAGCTAAAGCCGCAGCCCACTATAATCACGGACAAAGTTCTCAGGTATCTTGATGATCTGAGGGTGCAGGGACGAGATAAGAAACCTTGAACTTGGCCGCCAACTTTGGCTCACCTCGTACATTCGCGATGTAGTCTCTGATGTACTGTTCGGTCGCGGAGTTTATGCCTTCTTTAGCCGCGTGACAGCAAAAACCCGTCAAAGCGCGGATCATATCGGCGCTCATCCGACCCGTGCGGAACAGCGGCATGTATCTTTGTTCGCTCACGCTTCGCGCTCCTTGGCTTCGGCCATTAGGGCCGCATAGGCTATATTGTCCTCGGCGCTGTCGGCATGATATCCCGAGCGCGTGAACAGGCGCACCTGCTTGAGCTGCTGCATAAACAGCCAGCCCTCGGCCTCTGTGAGATCCCTGCCGGTTATGGCGTTGAACGCGGAGACTGTGCGAGCCATAGAGCGTTCGCCCTGCGGCTTGTCATAGCTCTGGCCGCGTTCGTGAAGCAAAGCAGCCGCACGCCCTAGCATCTCGGCTGCTTTAGGCTTGGGCACCGCGACGGCCTCGTTGAGCTCTTCATTAACATCTTTAATCGCTTTCATTATTTTTTCCTTTTCAATGCCTCAAGCAGCACCTCTTGAACGGTCTTCTTTGACCGCAAGCGCTCGAGGATCATGTCATCCACAGTATCGCGCGCCATCAGGTAGTGCACGAGCACAGGCCGGTTCAGCCCTGCTTGCGCCTGCCTCATGGGCCCGATACGCTCGATGATTTGCAAATGCTCTTCTAGGTTCCAGTTGAGCGAGAAGAAGGCGAGGATGTTGCCCCCTTCTGCGAGATTGAGGCCGTGTCCCGCCGACGCAGGGTGAGCGAATAGTAACGACGTCCGTCCGGCGTTCCAGTCGCGGATCGTGTCAGACTTAGCGTCCAGAACCCGGCCTTTAGGGTAACGGCTTTGTAGCCGGGCCAAGTCGCTCTTGAAATGGTAGGCCACCATGACGGGCGCGCCGTTGGCTTCTTCGATGACGCTATCGAGCGCATCCAGTTTAGCATCGTGCACCTCCTCCCATGTGCCGTTGTCGTCGACGTAAGCGGCTCCGTTAGCAAGCTGCAAACACTTCATTGTGCGTGCCGCAGCGTTCGCTGCCTCTATACCACCATCGCCCAGATCCGCGAACATGTGTTTTTCCATGTCGCTATAGACCGCCCGCGCCTTGCGAGGCAGGTCTACGTAGATCGGGTTGTGTATCGGCTCATCAACCGGCAGCGCGTCGACCGTCAAGCAGACGTCACGCAGGCGGTTCTCGATCTCCTTCTGGGCGTTGGGCAGCGGCTGGAGACTGAAGCCGTCCCAGCCCTTAGCAAACCAGCGATCGGTGAAGGCGCTGAAGGTGCGGCCCAGACGCTCGCCCTTGTCGAGGAACCATGTCTGGCCCCACAGATCCTTAAGACCGTTGGGGTTGGGCGTGCCGGTCAGCCCGATAAAGCGGTTCACTTTGCTGTGCACCACCTTACCGAGTGCCCCGGCACGTTTGCTCCCCTGCCGCAAGCGAAAGCTCTTGAGGCGCGTCAGCTCGTCTGCGACGACCGTCTTGAACGGCCACGCGTCGCCGACCGCCTCTTGCAGCCACACAAGGTTGTCGTAGTTCATCGTGTAGATGTCGGCGTCGACGTCAAGCGCCGCTTTACGCTCCTTGGCGTTGCCGCAGATCGTCGAGACGCGCAGATGCTTGAGGTGGTCCCACTTCGCGATCTCGTCAGGCCACGTCGTCTTAGCGACGCGTAAGGGCGCCAGCACGAGCACTGGGTAGATGTCGTCAACCACAGACAGGTTGTCGAGGCTGGTCAGCGTCGTGACCGTCTTGCCGCCGCCCATGGGCATCCACAAGGCACAGCGCGGCTTTGTGTAGAGCCACTGCATCGCCGGACGCTGGTAGTCGTGAGGTGTGAAGACTTTGGTCATCGTAGCTCTGACACCACGAAGTCGATGCCCTCGATCGTAGATACAGTATAGACCGGGATGCCGGCGTCCTGCATGCGCGCGACCTCACGCTCCTGTAGCTTGCTGTAACGGTCGCCCGGAGCCTTGATCTCGATGAAGGCGATGTGGGGCCACGTCCACCACACAAAGCAGTCAGGACAGCCTCTGCGGCCCTCCCAGCGCACCTTGCGGTATTGGCCGCTGCTCTGCTGCACGACACGCTTGAGATGCGCCTGAAGCTTGCCTGCGGGCGTCATGCTGGCGGTCTCCCTGCCGACCAGTTCTTCTGCATGCGAACGTCAGCGTTCGGCACGCACCAGACCTCGCCTGTGTCGTCGATCGCGACGACCCAGAGCAGGCTGTGCTCCAGACCGTAGTCGATGACGGCCAGCGCCAAGCCGGAGCCTTTGGGCGTGTTCATCGGGATCGACGGGTTCAGTTGCGTGAACATGCCTCAGTCCTTCTGCGCGTGTTCGTACACGGCTATGTTACCTTGGGTACGCAACGCTGGGCGGCACCAGCACGCGCTGGAAGCTTCGTGGCTCTCGTCCGGCAGGTCGTGCGCAATCACCTTCGCCCCCACGATGCGGCCTTGGGCGTCTGTGCAGCTTTTATCTAATACAACACGGCGCATGCCTCAGTCCTTCTTGTAGCGGCGCGTCTCGAAGCCAGCCGCAGCAAGCGGCAGCCCCAACGACCAGCCGGGATTGGTGGACATGATGCGCGACAGCTCGTCGACCGAATACTCGTCGGTGTCGGGCGTCTCGGTGATCAGCTCGTCATGCACGTGCAGGCAGACGGCGTAACCGGCAGCTTCAGCGCGGAACATGCCGGACGCCAACACGTCACGCGCAACGGCCTGCACGACGTTCTCGACCAGCTTGCCGCCGTAGGTCTCGATCGTCTCCCACTTCTTAGTGTACTGGTTGACGCCCTGATACACGATCGTGCCTTCATTGAGGCCCGCGTTCGGGTAGCAGAGGTAGCGCCCGCTCGGCAGCTTGATGCGCAGCCAGTTGTCCTTGTAGCCGATCGATAAGTCGCGCACCGTGAAGCGCTTATTGGGCGCGCGGATTGCGTCCTTTACGGCGCGCTCCAGATCGTACCACAGCGAGACGACGGCCTTGTGCGCCTTGCGCCACGCCTCGACGATGCGCTTGACCTCTTCCTCCGGCAGGAACACGCCATAGAGCGCAGCCATGCTGCTGAACGCCCCGACGCTGCCCTGATAGCCCAGAGCCAGCTCCTGCACCTTGCCAATCTGGCGCTCGTCCTTCGTGACGTCCTCGGCCTTCTTGTTGAAGGACTTGGCGTAGGCCAGCTTATAGAGATCGTGACCGACGCCCGCGTCGAACTGCTTAAACGCCTCGGTCTTCCAGTCCTCGCCGGCCAGCCACGCGAGCACACGCCCCTCGATGTTGGACAGGTCGGATACGACTAGCTTGCACCCCGGCGCAGCGATGAGTGCCCCGCGCACGGCGCTCGAGCATAACTCGGACACATTGTCGAACAGCAGGTCTTCTGCGTCGAGCTTCATGGCGTCGATGCCGAAGTCGATCTGCTCTTGCTTCATTGTCGGACGCGGCAGGTTCTGAGGCTGGAACAGACGGCCGCCCCAGCGCCCGGTGCGTGATGCACCGCAGAACTGAAGCGTGCCGCGCAAGCGCCCGTCGGCGCTCGTCGCCTTCAGCAGCACCTTATACTTGGCAGGAGACGTTGCTGAAGCCTGCTGTCTGATCTCTAGCAGCTCCCGCACCTCTGACGTCAAGGTGCCTTGCAGCAACGTGCTGACGGTGCCCTTCTTGAGGTCCGGCGTCGTGAACGCCAGCGTCTGCTCAAGATGCTCAAGAAACTTGCCGCGCTGGGTCAGCGAGCCGACCGCGCCGTTGGTTAGAATTCGGGTTCGCTCAGCCAGATCTCGCGAGCTTCTTTGAAAAGCTCGTAGTGCAGCGTTTGCGAGCTCAA
>Ga0315909_10002472_pt1 | contig 23659 bp, 12 predicted proteins | sample LakEriMetagenome_11_FD_203527 | JGI IMG/M metagenome (GOLD analysis project Ga0315909, IMG submission 203527) | Freshwater fungal communities from buoy surface, Lake Erie, Ohio, United States - Buoy 2 MA125 | ecosystem: Environmental > Aquatic > Freshwater > Lake | place: USA: Lake Erie, Ohio...
CATCTACTAATTTAGCTATTTCACTTTCTATTTCAGCGTTTTTTTGCTCTATTTCTTTGTAAGATTCCTGTTCTTTTAGTTTCTCAGAGTATTCTAAAATTAAGTTTTTTGAGATTTGTATTTTCTCTTTTATAATATTTGCTTGGCTTTCTATATTGTCCAAGTTAGATTTTAGTCTTTCTGCTTCGGCTTTCTTGTCCTTGTATTTTTTATATGTAGAATCAGCTATTTCTAGATTCTCCATATATTCTGCTACCTCATTTTTATTTTGTTTTAGTTTCTCTAGTTTATCAAGTAATTCCGGTAGCTCTTTTTTAGCCTTTTCTCCATCTAATGCATACTTGTTATTTTTTACACAATACACACAGTTAGGGTCGTGTTCATAACCTTGTAGGTGTTCTATTAATTTATTACTAGATTTTATTTCAGAGTCTGTTACTGCGATGTCTCTGTCAAAATCAGATATTTTTTTTCTTACTTCAACTAGATTAGAAGATACATCAACTCTTTCTCCCATGTCATCTAGTTCGGAGAGATTCGTTTTAAGGGCATTTCTAGCCTCTACAAACGACTTTCTCTTGTCTTCTAAGGATGAACTAAGGGTAGCCTCATTTCTGCTCTCCTCGTCTATCTTTGTGGCATAATTTATAGATTGCTTAGGATAAGGTATAAGTTCTTTTCTTTTGTTTTCTATTTGTACGGAAAGGATATCAGAATTCTTTTTATTTAAATCCAGACTATCCTCTACTTGTGCTAGCTTAGACTTTATATCTATTATGCTATTTTCATACTCCGTTACAGATTCGTTGTATTTCTGTTTTTGGTGGTTCTCAATTTCATATTTTAATTGTTTAAGATGTTCTTTGGATGTATCATTTAATTTCTCAAAGATGTCTATATCAAAATACTTGTACAATAAATCCTTTTTATCTTTTTGTGTCTTATCAATAAAATCAGATTTATTATGTTGGTCATACATTGTTATAAGCATGAAATTCTCATAACTTCCTAGATATTTTCTAATGCTGTCATTTGTTTCATATCTTTGCTCTCCATTTAAAGAAGTTCCATCCTCTTTATAGAAATTAACGATAACTTTTACTTTCCCGTCTTTACCTTTCTTACCATTACGTTCGATAAAATAAGACTCTCCTGCAACCGATAATTCTAATTTACACGAAAAGAAATCGCAAGATGTATTCATAACTTCAGCGCCGCTACTTGTCTTACTACATTTATCAAAAATACAGTAAGTCATAGCATCTAATAGGGTAGACTTCCCGGAGGCGTTTGGTGAAAATAATCCAACTAGTCCTCCTAATTCTCCTAAATTAAATACATTTCCCTCTCCGTAGGAAAACATATTAGAAAACTCAAATCGTAAAGGCTTCCATGTAACACCTATAAATTCGGAAGGCTCATCTAATTCTAAGGAAGCTTTTTTATGTATATCTAGGAATTTGTCCGCTTGATACTCTTGTTTTAACTCGTTTTGAACATATCTCTCTAGCATTGAGTGTCTCCATTCAAAGTCTCTTATTATGTTCTCTTTGTCTAGTGATACTTCCCCTTTACCATTGTCTATAATAAATTTAGTTACTTTTGGCTTTTTTATACGTAGAACATTATATTTCTTCTCTAATGCTAAACAAAAGGAGTCTATAAATTCTTGAGTACAATTTTCGGCGGTGATAGCTACATTAAGATTATACGGTAAATCTCCAGGTATTTTCTCAGCTACTTTATCATTTTTCAATTTAAATGTATAATAGCCATTAGAAGATGCTATTTTAATGAACTCACTTGTTTTCTTATTTAAATCCCATTCTATAATTCCATGTGTTAAATCTTCTCCAAAGTTCTGTTGTATCAAACTAGATGGATAAGCTGCTGTTCTTTCTAAATTGAGATATTGATGTTTGTGAATGTCTCCCAATAAGATGTAATCATAGTCTGCATGATTTAATACATCTAAATAATTTCCTTCTAATAGATATCCGTATGCTGTTGCCGAGTTCTTTACCGGTCCATGATACATTAATATCTTTGTTTCTGCATCAAAGGATTTTGCGGGGATTACATTTTCAATCTTATCTTTGACATGTAATAAACTAAATGCTATTTGTTCATATTTATACACATTTGTTTCATTCAAGAAATGTAATGTAGGTAGATTTAAACTGTTTATGATGGGAGTTAATGCATCTAATCTTGTTTTATTATTTAGATTTAAGTCATGGTTTCCTAATATTACTATGGTAGGAAGCATGTTACATAATGTAGATAATAGATTGGATACTACTGAGAATAATTCTGGAGACATGTTTGTTTTTGAATGTACGATATCCCCGCCCAAAAATATAATGGAATTGGGTGTCATTCTCTCCTCAATGATTTTATACAATTTCTCAAACACTTCTATATATTCTTCATGTCTTTGATAATTGTAAACATGAATATCTGAAATGTGAAAAATCTTATCCACTTTTCTTCCTGTGTCCTTTATTAGAATCATAATAAATTTGTTATTGCTGAATACTCATTAATTTCAACTGCTCCTTCTATAGCATCCCATGTGTCATCATACCCTAAATCGCTAGGATCTTTTGTACCTAAGTCAACTAGCTTGGTAGGAATGCCAATGGCTCCTAATTCCAAACAATACTTTATAGCTTGTTTCTTTTTATCCGGGTCAATAGCAACATATACTAAAGGAGTTTCTTCCATGAGTAGTCTATGTTTTAACTTTTCTGATATGATGCTGCCCGTTAAATAAGTCACATTTCTTCTTACTGATACACTGTCGAAAAAACCCTCTACGATAACTATTGGGAATTTAAAATCTAAGAAAAACTCATTGACTATAATATCATTTATCTTAACAGGAGCGCCTAAGTATTTATAAGGCGAAAGACCTGTGAAATCTCTGCCTTCAAAAAAATTAAGTGTGCCGTTCTTGTCATAGGAAGGTAGTATAATTCTGCCTGCGTACTTACCTGTTAGACAATATCCAACCTTATGTCTTACTATGTCCTGGTTTGTGAAAGAAGGCTTGAATCTCCTTAAAAAATTCAATACAGCTTTATTGGGTTCCTTATTCAATGATACATATTCATCGGGCAATTTCAATAAAGCAGTAGGAATGTCTATTTGAGTATCATCTTTCATTTGATAATACTCTAAAACATTTCTAAGTTGATCAATTTGAGTCTTTGTGGCACCGCATTTGTAGAAAAGATTACTTACACTCCTACCTTTAGTTTCGCAAATCCAACAATGATACTTTTGATTAGTTAAATTTACACTTAACTTCTTTTTGTGGTGATTGCAGAAGGGACAATGAAATACAATGTCTGATTTACCCGCTGATTCCGAAGAACCTAGCACTTCCTCTAAAACCGATAATAATCTAAAACGCATATATAATTATTTTTTCTCTTCAAACCATTGCTTAGGTATGGAATAAGCCGCCCATTTTATATTGTGTTTATTGCACCACTCGGCGTAAGTGGTTTTAGCTCCTTTTGAAATTCTTACATGAGGATCCTGAAATACAATCCTGATGTCTAAATGAGGATTACATGAAATAATATCCATCATTTTTTTACGTTCTTCTAAAGTCCATCTTCCTTTAGCTTCTATAATAATATTATTGGGTAACTCGAAATCTGCTAAATAAGTTCTAGGAGTTTCGGGTTTTATGTACTTAATAACTTTTTTCTCATACAAATCTTTAGGGTTTACTCCCAAAGAGCCTGATATTTGTAGAGCAATAGACTTTTCGAAATTAGATCTGTACCCTTCTTTCTGCGCTAGTCTAGTCTTAAATGAATTGTTAAAAAATCCTGCCATGTCAATAATCAAATTTTACAATAACATTTAAATCTACATCATCTCTTTTCTTTATTGCTTGTCCCATTTTACCTACTGCAATTAGCTCGTTATATTTGTTGTACAAGCCAATAGTAGTTATGTAAGGAGATAAAGAACCTGTGAAATCATCCAAATACTCCGTACTCTTAACAGTCTTAGTAGAGGAAGGGTTCAATGTGAGATTAAAATCACCTCTTTTAATTCTGCATAACATTTCAAATTCATACAAAGTTAAACTATTTTTATAATAAAGCAACCAATTGTTAGATAAAATTTCATGATATTTTTTATCCGGGCTTGTGATTACTAAATTACCTGTTCTATAAAACACATTACCCACTCTACTTGTCTGGTAACATGAAATAGATGATGTATTATATAAGCTAGCTACATTCTGAGATGTTGCTGCTCTATTGTAAAATCTTAATTCATCTATAAGTCCTGTATATCCATTTCTTCCATCAAAAGAAGATGCTCCTATCATTATATCACTTACATTGACAGTTTCATCTTTAACATCTGCTCTTGATGAATTTAATGTTCCATCCACATATAATTGAATGTTTGAACCTGTCTTAACTAAACATACATGATGGAAATTATTATCTAAAATGGAATTAGATGATGTCAATTGCAATGTAGAAAAACCATCCGATCTACTGAAAGATAATTTTCCCGGCTGTGAATGAGTGTGATTATGTACGGAAAAATCATACGGGTAATAATCTACTGGGTAATATTTGAAAGAGGATGATGAAAAAACATCGGTTACTACTAAATTACCTTTATTTACTCTTTTTAATCTTCCGAATTCTTCTCTATACAATATGGACTTCTTGTCAATTACTGTATTTTTATTGCTAGTTAATATGCTCTGAGATACTGGCGCTTTTAACCAAAAACTTATGGTGAAATTGTCTGCTGATTCAAAACTAACTGCATCAAAATTTTTAGTGTGAATATAACCGTCGCCATAGAATTCCGCAGCTAAACCTGTTCTCGTGCCGTTAATAGGAATACCACTTGAATAAGCTACTTGATATGATTTTGATTTTTCTTGAGGCTCAATAACTTCACTCTCGTATCTTATAAACAATGTCTTTTTTCCTCCCCTACCATAAGTGTAAGCTTTGTGAGCATCTTGAAATCCCCAATAACCGCATAAATTATCTGTATTTAAAAAAGAACCTGTATTTATATTACTGTCATATAAATTATTGTATCCATCATCTACTACATTTATATTATTGTTTAGTCCTTTTAAATATAGTGTATTCTCTTTAATCTTATCTCCAAAATTTAAAGATGGAATTGATATTAAACTAGCTGTTAAAAATAAATGTTTAGTTGTTCTATTTCTATCCCATCCCTCCAATGATGTTGTCCATGAAAATCCTTTATGAAAATACAAATGATTTAGTGATTTATAAACAATGTATTTATAAGACCCGTCTGCATTTTTTGGATATGTAACATCTTTTGAAGAGCTCAAATATATAGGAGATTTATAGTATAAAGCTTGTTGAACTTTATATCCATTCTTTGCATAACTTCCTGTTAAAATATAATATTCTTTATTTACTTCAAACGGGGTTATAGTAAAATCCTCACTTTTAACAGCTGAAAATGTACTCATATTAATATTTAAGTCTTACCGTAAAAACTGATTCGTCTGTAAAATTCTTGATAATAGGTTTAGATAATTTTCCTACTGCTATCAATTCTTTACTATCATTATATAATCCTATTGTTGTAATATAAACTTGAGGATTTACAGAAAAATCTTCTTTTATAGAACCATTTTCTTCCGTCAAGTATTTAGTTAGTTTTTTACCTTCTTCTGAATTAGGGTCTAAGGGAAGCGATAAATCGTTTTCATTAGTTTCCGGAAGAGTATTGTATGTAAAGAAACTTGTATTGTTAGAGTAATTGAATTCTTTATTATGCAATCTGATAAAATAATAATCATTATACTCTCTAATAAGTCTTCTAGCTTTCATTCCTAAATAATCTCCGCTTACATCTTGTAGTGTTCCCGAGCCTGATATAGATTTAAACAGTTTGTGAGCATTTTGTCCATTTATTTCCGAATCTTTAGTTGTAGCAAAGGAGGCTGATAAATCTAATTTATTCCCGTCTAAGATAACTACGCCTAATGATGGGAATAATTTACCATAATATTTAGGAAATTGGGAATTGTACACTCCGCTTTCAATACTCCCTGATACTATGTTGTAAAATACTCCAGAATTTAAGTAATCCGGATTGGTGTTAATCTTAGAGTCATCTATTAATCTTAGTACTTTATTATTTCCTGCTAATCTGACATTTGAACCTGTATGAGTAGCAGTAGTACCTCCGCCTGATAAATACGCAGATCCTGATAAATGAGCTATATTTATTTCAATAACTCCCGCATCTATTCTATCTTTTAATCTCTTTGATTGATAGTTTATTACATAGATACTATCAGTTGGAGTGCCTGTTAAATTAAATTTACCTTCTGATTTTTCTAAAATTATATTTCTATATTGTCCGTAAACAGCTTTACTTGGAGTGATATTTATTTTACCCCCCTCGTCAAATGATCCTGACCCTCCACTGTGCCCGTATGCGATACTGAATTGAATGGAAGATGTTGAAGATATTTTTGGGTTTTCATCATATATGTGAGTATAGTAATTAGAAACAGAATTAGATGTACTTCCTGTAAAAAATGTTTTTAAATTTCTAATGTTATTAGAAAATAGTCCTTCTGTAACATCTACTATATACTTTCTTTTATCTATATCTTGAATCTCTTTTAACCAGTATAATTCCGGCTTATATTTACCTATGTATCTACCAATAGCTTTTACTGTAGTACCTTCGGGTACGTTTACAGTAATATTTTCAGGAGTTTTATATATGATTCTGTCATAGTCAAAATCACTAAAAGAAACGGTATTATTTCCTGGAGAAACTGGAATTACAAAGTCTTTATTTCCTTTATTAGCTCCATTTATAAAAATATCAGGTAATTTTATTTCATTCGGAGGAGATGGGTTAAAAAAAACAGATACGTCTAATTGAGTAGGGGGTGGAGGAGGTGGAGGAGCGATAGAAGGGAATCCGGTACCTGTTTCAGGATCAGGTCCTGGTGTGCCGTAATATTGAAAAAAGGGTGTTAAATCTAATCCTATTATCGCAAAATTAGTTCGGTTACTAGACCAGAAAGGCTCAGTAATAGTAGCAGTAAAAGTAGAACCTTGCTGTATTGGTTTGGTTTTCAAATCAGAACCAAGGTGGTATGAATTAAAATTGAACTGACTAAATACCATATCAGAATAATTCCAGAAACCTTCATTACTAACATTAGCAGGATTAGGGGGAATAAATCCAAAATACATATCTCCAGAAAAAACATCTCCTGGTTTAGTTATAAATAAACCAGTATCAAATGTTTGTTCTATCTTACCAAGTATGTCACCCCCCGGTCCAGGAACTTGTGGACTAAATGTCGGATTAGTTATTTTAAAAGTTAGGGGCTTTCCATTAAAATTTATTGTAATTGGTGGAAATGTAGAGAAGTCTTCAAAAATAGCATTCCTATCATCTCTACGGGGCATAGATACAGAATACTTAAAATATAATTTTTTAGGATTTGATGGTATAGTTTCTGTCTTAAACTTCTGGTAAAGTAGTTCTAAGGTTGGATCAGTAATTCGATAATTAAATCCATTCTTTGAGAGAATATAGTCTGATAGTTCATCTGATATCCTATATGTATCTAATGTTTGATCCATAATATTTATATATTATTAAAAGTCTAGTTTAACTTTAAGCAAAGCTTCTCTAGTGAAACTCTTTTGTAGTGGTTTAGACAACTTAGCTACTGCAACTAATTCATAAGAATCTGTATACATTCCCACTGTTGTTATATATACTTTAGGGTCATTTATAAAAGTAGGTTGTGAGAAGTCTCCTTCTGATCCTGTTATAAATGTAGGATTATTACTGAAATTATACCTATCATTTCTTACTCTAACAAAATAATGAGTAGATTTAACTTTTTCTGCGCTTCTTGCTTGAAATCCTAAAAAATCTCCCGAGGTATCTTGAAATTTAGCAGATCCAGACATAGACTTGTATAGTTTGAAAGCATTATCCCCTGCTACCTCGGACCCTGATACAGTTCCAAAAGAAGAAGACATGTCTAAAGCTACACCATCGATAATTACTACTCCTATATTAGGATATACTAGACCATATCTATGTGGATTGCTAGGATTATAAACTCCAGATTCTAAAGAACCGGATACTAAATTGTATATTTTCCCTGCTGTAGTCACAGAAGCAGCTCTAATTTTAGAATCATCAATCAATCTAGTGCGTCTACTATTTCCAGCTAATTTTACATTAGAGCCAGTATGTGTAGAATTACTTCCAGGCCCTGCAATAAATTGAGACCCTGATAAATGAGCTAAATTTATTTCAAGAGTACCCGCATCTAATGATTCCCTCAATCTAGCTCTATTAATATTTATTACATAAATGCTATTTGTAGATTTACCATTTATTGTAAATTTATTTTCACCCGGATCAAGGCATAATTGTTTATATTGCCCATATATAGCTCTAGTAGGAGTATCATTTATCTGCCCTCCCTCATCAGAAGATCCGGACCCATTGTAATTACCATAAGCAATACTAAACTGAGCTTCTGAACCTAATGAATTAGACGAGCTGTTAAAAATTTCGTAATAGTATCTTTTCTGAGTAGATGTCTGTCCGGATGAAGTAAAATAAGTTGTTAGATTTCCGTCATTATTAGAGAATAAAGCTCTAGTGACAATTTCTTCTTGATTTGGAACTATATCTGAAGTTTCGAATCTAGTGAATATATCTGTATTTGCCATTTTTATATATTATATTTATTCTGTTATTCCACTTCCAGGAGTTGTTCCGGCAGTAATTCTATTTACGGTTATACTAATGCTTACTCTTCCTCCCGTTTCATTACCTGTTATAGATAATGTAGCTTTTCTTTGATTTAAAGTTGACCCCTTTGCTTTAAGTGTAAAAGATAATCCAGTAACACTAACAGCTTGAGAAGCCTCCATTTCAGAAATAGCTCTAGGAGTAGATGAGGCGGTGTCTTGATTGTTATTTTGAGCAGGAGTTGGAGTCACTCCTACGAAAGATGCAACATCACTATCAGATAAAGTAGCGGTGTAACCAAAAGTAGTATTACCTCCTTCAAAGTTTATAGTTCTAGGAGAAATTGTAATTTCTTCTCCGTTAGTTAAAGTTACAGCTGTTTGACCTACAGAAATTATAGGAATTCTAACAGTTCTTTTAGGCAGAGTGACGAGTTTATATTTCATCATCTGAGTTTCATCTACCACTGCTTCGGTTAGAGGCATATTTTCGATGGTTATTCCATAATATGCTGTACCTAGTGGATGATCTGTATTCCATAAAGAATAGTCTACTTCATCGTCTCCTAAGGCAAAGTGAGTAATTTGAAACTCATTCCTACCTCTAGCAAGTAATTCTCTACCTCTTCTTGTGAGGATAGCATCTACTGTTATTTGATTATTATTTAAATATCCCATTTTAAAATTAGTTTTATAATAAATACTTTAAATTTTTATTTTTATACCACTATTTGATTAGCGCTAACTTCTCTAAATTCTACAACCGGCCCTCCGTCTATGGTTTCTGTAGTGTCTACATTAAAATCTAGTCCAGTTAATTTACATCCTGTATATCTTAATCTATTAGATACGGAATCCTCAATGTATTGATAATTAACAGAATGTAACGAAGATGAATAATATTTTTTCAAGCTCATAGATACAGCTATAGATAAATCTTTTTTATAAAGTGAATCAAAATTAGAAGATATACTACTAGAATAATGATATATAACTTTTTTATAGTTAGGATTTATCTTTTCTGATTCAATATAAGATTGAGTGACATTGTAAGTTTTTCTATAAATACTACCTTGATTATTCACAAAGTAATCATTTTTATATAAATACTCTTGTAATTGTTTTTTAGTAAATGTAGAATTAAAATTGTTATAACTTGATGATATTACATAATTGTAATTTACATTAGTATTATAAAAATCATCAATATTAAAATTATTTACCTTCCCCACTATATTTTCTACTGTATTTATGTTAGATTCGTAAGAGACATTAGATGATATAACTGAAATATTAGCATCGTAATAATTTATTTTTCTAGTTCTAGAAATTTTATCTTTATTAATTCCATTTCTCTTTACTTTATATACCATAACTTCATCATAGGATCCACTTAAAAAGTAAAACTCTCCTAATAACGTATTATTATTTGTAATAGTTGCGATGCTTTCATTTATTTTTCCGGTATTATCAACTTTGTATAAGGATTGAAACTCTGAATTCATGTTTTCTACATCCAATAAGCCTATGTGATTGTATATATTAATCTCACTTCCTATTTCTTGAAGTGTATTATCAAAATTCAATGATTGATTATCTAAAGAAGATTCTATGAAATTATAGTAATACGGATTTTTTATAGACCCTGATAATTTTTGATATGTTATTTCAGTATTTATAGGATTTTGCAAAGATGACGTATACTTAATATACTCAAAATTCAAAACAGGCGGATTAGATATAGAAGAAGTGTACTTTTCAATAGACATTTCTACCGGCATTAGATAGTCTATAGATCCTGTGTATAAAATATATTCGCCTGTTTGAGAATCCGTTTTTATTATTGTTTTTTCGTATTGGGGATTGGTTAAACTAGGATTTTTTCTAGCTATTCTAGTCCTTTCTAGTAAGTTCTCCTCTAACAATACCCCAGCAATTAAATTCGCCCTAGCCGGAACTAATTGAGTGACTTGTTGAAAAAAGGAATAATCATACAAAGAAAATATTTCTATATATTTATTATAATTATTTCTGTTTTTATACTTTTTCCAATAATTTTCTCTGTTTACTCTCAAGGAAGAATAGGTGTCTTTGGATAAATCATTAGGGTCTCCTATTAAATTATCTAAATTAACATTTCCAAATTGATTAGATATGTCTCTATTCACTTGATCTGTAGGACTAAAAACAATCGCTAATTTATTTGAATCTACAGGAGTGGTATCGAATGTATTTATTTGCACTCTTTTTTCTGCTGATAAATTATTTACTCTAATTGTTTCCTCTATTCTTATTTTATCACTTTTTGGTATATTAGCCCCTATGGTAGGAGAATAAGAATAATAAATTTCAGTGTAAGGTTTGTATTGATTTTCCTGTGACCCTGAGAAGCCTATAAAACTAGCGGTAGTATACAAGCTTTCTACTCTGTTAGGATGGCTAGAAGATACGTATATATAAGTTGAATGATCATATCTTAAAGAGTCCACACCTAAAGGATAATATCTGTTAAGTGTATCAAAAGAAGACGAGTATGAATCGCCATGATAAGCGGCAGGATTCAACGTATGCTCCTCAAATACTTTAGATGAGTAAAAATCGCTATAATCCTTGTAAGACTGTAAGAAGCCCGTGAACCTAGATGATGTAGAATACGAAAATTGACTTCCTGTAGCTCCGCCTAATATTAAACTATGTGGGGATGATAAAGAACTTGTGGATCCCCAAGTAAATGATATATCCTCATTAGAATTCAAAGACATAGATCCAGAAAAACTAATCCAATTTTCAAATTGACCACTAGATTTTTTCCATTCTATATTTATAGATCCTGTTTTATTTGTATCATTTATATTTTTATCTGTAAATATTCTAACATTCCAAACATCTCCATCAAAAAATGGATAATAATTTGACTTTACTGTATTAACAGATAATGAAGATGTAGAGTACGTTGCACTAGATGCTCCTTTATATCTTAAATAGCCATAAGAGTAACTTCCACTGAAAGACGATGTGGATATAGACCGATAACTAACCAATTCTAAATTATTATATACTTTATTTGAATTTTTAGAATCTACTATAGACCATAAACTCATGCTTAAACTAGCGGACGTATTTGATTTGAATCTAAATTCCGATACTCTAGGTGCTGATGATTCCGACTCATTAGGGGGTATTCTTTTGCCCCAAGGTATTTTAACAAATTGATTTCCGTCAAATTTTAATAAATATTGATATCTGTAGCTTTTGTGAACGGGAGAATATTTAGGTGGTGCAGCTCCTCCGTACTCCTTTATACTTATTAGAGTTTGAGGTATTCCATATATGGATAATAATGATTTTATACTTCTTTCAGTACCTTTAGTTTTTAACAAATACGGTATATTATTTACAACTCTTCTCCATATTTGATGAGTAAGGTTCTCATGTGCCTGTGACGCTAATAGTCCTGTATTTGAAAAACTACCAGTAGAATCACTTCCTATTTTATATAGCCATAAGTCACTTAGTTGATACCCATTATTAACCTCCCATCCTAATGATTTTGCATAAGTTTTTAGAAGTTCATTAGGTATTCCTCTTTTTGGGTGTTCGTCTCTTCTGTGTATAGATGTTAATTCTTTTATAAATGCATATAAATTGTCAAAATGCTCTCCAATCATATTTAAAAATACTAAATACTCCGAATTATCGGGGTCATTTACAATATGTCCCGGAGTAGCTTCGTATAAAGAATTATAGTTTCTTATGTCAAAATTATAGGCTTTAGATAAAGAAGAAGAATACCAATAATTGTAAGTAGCTGTAGTGATATGGTAATTTATATATTTACCACTATTTATATATTTTGGAGTAGGCGTTAAGCTTCCCGTAATATCATAAGAAAATAAACTTCCTGTAGAGTAATATAAATAATTTTCAAAATCATCAAAACTATTTTTTAATCTATGTGCTCTTTTTAAAATTTTATCATAATCTAAGGATGGGTAAGAAGAACTAGATGCATTAGAATTTATTATAGAATTACTTTGGCTAGTATAAAACTCAATTAATTGTAATTTGTAATTATAATTTTTTATTCTCTCTTGAGCCGATCCATAAAATACAAAATTTGAAAAATTTGAATAATCAATGTTTAAAGGAACGGAAGCTGATGAAGATATAACTTTGTTTATTATATTATTAGATGTTTCTATATCAGCGTCCAATAGACTATTCCATGTAGAATAATTAGTAGACTCTCCACTTGTCTCACTTAGTAAATAATTTGGAGTTAAAATTCTAGGCTGGCTTACTATTTCTGGAGAGGATACAGTGAAAGAATCAAAATAATCCTCCGCCGCTTTGAAACAAATATGGCACATCATACCAGTATTTATTCCTATAGGAGTGTTTAGTAATTTTATATATATAACATACTCATTATCACAATCTACTTTTATATTTACTATTGTGTATATTTTATTTTCCCCTAAATTTATTACTATGTTGTTCAAATAACCTACGGTACGTAAAAAAGCAACTCTATCTCTAAAAGATTTTAATTTGTCTATTATTTCCGGGTTTTCAATAAGATATTTAGGTCTTATAGCTAATTTTAATTCTAGTTCATCCGGACTTATCTCTTGTATATAGAAGTATTGATTATTAATATTACCAAAGATATTATATAAAAAATTAAAACAAATCTTGTGTGTTCCTTCATAAATGTCAGAATCAAAAAATAATTTACAAACATCTAAATTAATGTCATCAAAAGAAGAATCGAAATCATTTTTAAATCCATATATTGATTTAGTTAACTCGAATTTAGAATCATAAACATGAATATCTAAAGAACATGGACTTTTTAATTCATCAATAATTGCTTTTGATATATCTAAACTCATAAAAGATTCATAATTAAATGATACTCCTTCTATTAATGAACTGGATTCTTTTATTTTATCTTTATTTACGAATCTATCTATCATAATTTATAATTTTATTCCTTAAGAATTTGTGGAAATATTAGGAAAAGATTCGAAACTAGTAGTATTCCCTGAGGTTCCATAATTTATATTTTGTGTTCCGCTACCTTCTGTGTCAGTTACGCTAAAAGGGCAACTGAATACTCCATTTATAATAGTTATAGGTGTAGTAGATATAGAGGATATGCTAGATTGTGCTATAGATGTATTGGAACCTCTGTACTGATATGTTCTTTCGTCGTTAGTTTTTACAATTTGATTCATATTAAGTTTCTCCGTTGTATAAATACTACCACCTGGTGTCTTGAAATCGCAAGGATCTAATCTATACACAGTTACATTATTAGGTGATACGCAATCATATAAATTTGTTTTTATCAATCCTCTAGTTCTTTCTATATATAACACATTAGTAAGTTGATAACCCTGTGTTGAGTCACTAATACCTTTGTATTGATATTTTGCATTGGTTCCTGCTACTAAGTATATTTGATTTATAGAATCAGGCTCAATGCTAGTATTAATCATAGATTTTCCATCTATAGAAAGACCGTCGCATGCGATTAATATCCAATATTTTATTTCTGGACAATCTTTTTCGTTTACGAGTAGTTCTAGGTTATTTGAAGAATCTACTTGAACGGAATTTAAAGGAGGAGCTAAATCATTCCATGTATAATATTCATTTGGGTTATTTTTTAATCTATATCTTTGTTTTGGAATAATAGGTTTTATCTTAGTGTATAAAACGGGAGAATCGTAAGAAGTACAACCTGTTAATGTCCAATACGTATCAGTAGTTGTACCACCTCCACCGGATTCCCCTCCACCTTCTGTATCTGAGCAAATAGGATAATCCTTTTCTAAAACAGGCTTTTTACTGTCTATAATTTGATTATCTTTTAAATCAGGATTATTTTTCTTTAATTGTGTTCTGAAAGCTGTATTTTTACTTTCATAATTAGGTATTGCATAATCAAATAAATCTTCAACCCCATTAGGTGTGCAATATGCAAAATATATAGGACAAGCTAAAACACTATCATCCCTTTCCACATTCACAAAGTTGCTTGGTTTACTAGTTAATTCAACCGCTGTAGTACTTACTGTAGTAAAGTACAAACTTTTATATATGTTCTTATAAAATGATTTACTAGACAAAGGCGCTATGTCTGTATAATATTCCTGATCGTACCAACATTGTTTTATTTTCCAGTATTTAGTCTTAACACCTCCTGTACTTCCACCTCCTCCAGGACTTCCGCCGCCAGTACCCGTTTCACCTCCAATGTCTCCCCCTTCTACATCAGAACAATCCGGATATTCGTCTATTGGTATAGGAGTTTTACTAGCTACTATGTGTTTATCTTTTATTGGTCCATATTTACTAAATAAATCCGACCGCTTAAATAAAATTCTCTCCTTTAAATCTGTATTAGTATAATTATCATAATTTGTAATAGATTCTTGAGAAGTTTCAATACCATCCTTAGTACAATAAGCGTAATATACTTGACATCCTTTTATGTTAGAATCAGTTTCTATATCTACTTCAATAAAATTCTCTGGCTTATAATCTAACTCTATAGCATTTAAATTTTTTATTATGTAATAATCGTATTGGTTATATCTACCATCTAATTCTGATTTATAAACAGAGGATAAAGAGGTAGGTTTTTTGTCCGTATAAAAAATTCTACCATCATGACATCTATATATAACCCAATAATTAGTCTTTTTAGACTCTCCACCTCCTGTACTTCCACCTCCTCCAGTACTTCCACCGCCGGTTTCCTCCCCTTTACAGGAAGGTAACTCCGAATTACTAAACACAGAAAAAGAGAATTTTAATGTACCACTTTTTATATTTGAGTATTTTACTCTTAAATCACTTTCAGCCTTTGTTTTTGCGTTAGATCTATCTGATTCATTATAAACTATACTATTTTGATATAGAACATCGTTTTGACAGAATACATAATATAAAGTAAACGTATTACCACATTTAGGGTATGAGCTTTCAGGTATTATATTTTTAGATATAATAGCGTTTGGATAAGTTTGTTTTATAGATGTTTCAAGTTTCTTATATTCTATTTCATTTTCTATATTGGTGTAAGATTTTTCAACTATTTTATTATCGACACAATAAACTGTATATAAACTACTCCAATTATTTACAGGAGTAGTTATACATTCCTTTTTAAGTTGATTTAATAATTCAGTTTCAATTTCTTTATCACTTATTATATATTTAAAAGAATTAATTGCAGACGGATATCCAATTTCTTTTATTATGTCGTCCTCTAATTTTTTTGTCTTTTTATCTAAATCAGCTTGGTTTTCATAAGAAAATCTGACAATTCTATTAATTATTTGCGAATTATTTAAACAGAGTGAAACATAAGCTGTAAATACTGATTTTCCTGCGGGTAATTCTTGACATATAAAAGCTTTTTTTCTATCTTCCGTTGGCTCTACTCCTATATAATATTCTACTAAAGAAGATTTTTTGTAAATATCTAATTGATTTATTTTTTTCTTTACCTCTTTTTCCATATCTTCCGGGCTTGTATTTGCGGGGAAGACAATTTTGTCCATAAAACCAGTATAAGTTCCCGTTGTAGTTTTTGCGCAATATAAAATATAAGAGGAAGGCCCGATAACAGGAGGTGTGCCTCCACCTCCTCCTGGAGGGGTACCACCACCTGCTTCTTCGCCACCTCCACCACTTCCCGGAGGGGTACCACCACCGGTCTCTGTTGGGGGTTTAACTTCTTCTACTGATCCGGATTCACAACAAGCATTTACTACATTTGTTATGGAAGGAGCCGTTGCGGGAGGCGGGTTTACTACGATAGGGTCTACAGGATCTACAATCAGCTGTGTTTTCTTTCTAATCTCGGGCGTCCAAAGATTAGATAAATCTATACAATTTCCGTTATTATCAGGATTTATAAAATAATAAGTATAATCTTCTAATTTTCTAACACTTCCTATGTTTTCATTTGGTTCTAAAGGATTTGGTCTATCTCTAGAATCTTCGGAACTAAAAGTATTGGATGTTGATTCTGGATTTTTAGTATTACCTGCTATTTTAACAAAAGTTCCTAATGGGTAATTTATTAATTCAGAGAAATTTGAACTTTCTATAGTTACTACGTTATTATATGTAATATTTCTTTCATACATCATAACTTCTAATGTCTCTCCATTGGGTATAACGCAGATAGAAACATTAGTAAGTCCCTCATTAACAACATCAGTAAAATAAGAAAAATTAGTATCTATAACTTTTGATAATATTGTGTCGGATACTATTGTTTTTTCAGGTCTTATAAAATAATAGCCAGGGTCTACAGATAAAGTACTCCCTTCTAATTTATAATTTATTGGAACATATTTTATACCTTTTAGATTTACTTTTAATTTTGGTTTGTTTGCTTTATTTATATCTTCGGTGGAGTATCTGTTTTTATTTTGTCCTTCTATTTCGGGAATTCTTTCATTAATTGTCCCAAACATTATTTTTTCTACATTTCCTTCATATTTTCGGATTACTTTATATTTTATGTAATCTTTACTTGTATCATTTGATTGATTCTCATTAGGGGGAATAGTTACAGATATATCTAATTTATTATTTACATTTAAGGCATCTTCAATTTTTATTAATTCTTTGGATTCAGATGTCTTTAATCTTCCGGACATGTATTTTCCATATTCGTCTATATTGTATGGCCCTTTATAGATATCTCCATTTAAGTATGTAAATTCGCCTGTAGATATGTTAGGTCCACTATTTAAACTATTAGGGTCTGATAGTCTATGTAAATTTGTATTAGTATTCTCTTCCACTATTTGCTAACTTTAAAATATATAGAATCATCAATTGTTTTTTCAATGTCTCCTCCATCCATCTTCACTTTAATTAGAACTTTATAATATCTATTTGGAAGAAATGTATTAAAATTTACTTTAAAATAATTTCCTTTATTATCACAGCTTATTACATTCCTATCATCAAATGGAACAACATACATAGATGTTTGTTCATCTTGTATTGCATAATAAGAAGATGTTGGTAATCTTTTACTTGAAATGTAATTTGAGGATGTAGAATATGTTTTAACTGGGATTCTATCTCTTACTAAGAATCTAAACTTTGTTTTATCTGTTGGGTAGTAAGATGCTTTTTTATTTTTGAAATGTAGAATGAAATCTTCGTTTGGTACTTGGGAGAATGATGATGTTCCTGAGAAGTCTGCATCATTCCATACAATGTCTAATCTTGGGATGAATATAGTATTAGTTTCCCTGCTGAAAAATTTGACCGCCCCCATCACATCACAACTTTTCTCATCATTATCACTTCTTTTTATGATGAGACCATTATTGGGGATAGAACCGGAAATCCATTTATGAATAATGTTAGTGATGTCCATTCTTACATCCGGACTTTCTTGGTCAAAAGATTGAGATGCGACGAAAGCACTTTGATAATACCAAGTTCCACCTCCTTTTTGTGTTACGTATGAGCCAGTAGTTCCTGCAACAAATGAACCAGAAGTCCACTTTTTACCCGTTGTACCAAAAGAGCCATTTCTATAAGTCCATGAAACTCCATCTTTAATTTGAGGAGAAGAATTGTAATAACCTTTTCCTTGGCTCCAAGATTCACTAACAGGATACGCGTATAAAGAGTAAGATAAGGCTAAATTATCAGCTTGTGCAGAAAATAAATTTAAATAATATTTGCTTGATTTTCCTACAGTTCCATTCTGAATTAACTTATTTATTTCGATGGAATCTATTTGAAGCAATATCCTAGAATTATAATTGTAATTATAAAAAATATCATTAGCATCTGCAACATTATGAGATATCTTTTCTAACTCTATTATTGAATCTAAACCTGAATTTAAATCAGGTTTTCCTTCATATATAGTGGCATCTCTTGTTGGATATACTGAATACTGCATTTTATGATAGGTTTACAACTCTTCCCAATATGTCTTTATTTTTGTACTTAACTTCAAATATAGAAGGGTCTAGAGCTGGGTATAAAATATTATTTTTTGTAGCTGTTTTTATATCGTAGTAATTTCCTGAATATCCCTCTGCTTCATCGTATTTATTATGAATTTCAAAATTCATTACGTTTTTAACTCCTTTCACGTCTTTTATTAGGCACATTACTTCGCTTATATAAATAGGTTTACCTATTTGCATTTTATCATTATTAAAGTAGTCTCTTAAGTTAGAAAGGCATTGAAGTAATATTTCATTTGAGTTATAAGTTGAAAGGGTTAAGATTTCAAAGCTAATTGCTATATTAATAATAAAAGCATCTCTAATATTTATAGCATCTGTTAACATTCTATATTGCAGTAAATAATTTTTAATGTTCATTTTAACCGCTGTATTTAGTGATGTAAAATTTTTATTATTATCATAGCCGAGAAGATATAAATTTAGAGAGAGTTGATTCGGGATAGAGTCGTATGTCCCAAATTCTTTAGTTTGAGAGTCTCTTTCAATATGGGCTTTAGAAATAGCTCCAAATTTAGGGGGCATGCTGTAACATCTAATCAAATAATCATCTTTAGTTACTGCTCTATTTTGAGAAGCAAAGTGATTTATAGTTTCTTCTCTTATATTCTCAATTGATTTATCGGATATTCCACCTCTCGCTGGCTCCGGGTTATTTACAACAATAGAAGAAATTGAAGAATTATATAATATAGGGTCTAAAGAACCAAGTGGCGTTAATACATTTATACTGGATACTGTGTTTATTGAGTTGGCGGACACATTATCCGGAATTCCGCCACCAATTGTATAGTTGATAGTTAAAGTAGTATTAGAGGGTGCAGAACCGTATGTTTTGGTATATAAAAAATTCTCAGGTGCTATACTTAAGTCTACAACTCGCTCAAAATAATTTAATCCAGAACCTACATTAAAAGGGTTAGGTACTATTTCTTCATCCACTTCAGAACTTATACCACCACCAAACTGAATCTCCATTCTATCATCTAAACGAAGTCTAGTGACAAATCTTTTTTCAGTCTGTAGATAAGTTAATAAATAGGGGGCAGAATCTCTATACTCAGATAATTTCTGATCATTAAAAGGTAAATTCTGTACAGGTAAAGGAATTGTGTCTTGAGCTAAATAAGGCACTTCATACCATTGATTTCCATCAGAATCAAAAACACTAATAATTTCTAGGATATTTGTTTCAGGTAAAGTTATTTTATCATAGGGTTTAGGTGAGCTAAAAGAATACGACCTATTTATCACAGTGCCTGATACAGCTTTTACTTTTTTTCTAAAAAGGTAATTTTGGACTTCTCCTGAGTTATCTATGGTGTATACGGATATTTCCGTAGGGTCTAAAGAAGAACTATATCTAAAATCTACGGATTCCACGGTTCTAAAAGAAATTCCCTCATCACTACTTAACAAAGCCCCACCTTCTATTGTCAAAGCGTACTTAAAATCTGGTTTATTATTTGGCCCAGAACCTGCGGCTGGCACTACTTGGTAAATATCTATATCAGCAGATGAACCTGCTATAAAAGAAGGCTTGTAACCTAAAGAATTAGCTATATTATATAAATTTATCTTCTCTTGCACAGTAGCTAGTAAGGATTCTCTTAATTGAACGTCCGTATAGAAAGACAAGACATCTCCCACATAAGAAGCTAACTCTATAAACATCATTCCTGGAGATGCCTCATTAAAGTCATTGTAAGTATCCGGAAAATAATTTCTAGAAAAATCAATTAGAGATTGTCTGAATTCTCCAAAATCTTTATTGACATATTTTACATCCTTACTAATTAAATTACTTCTTTTGCTCATTTTTATAATATTTCAGCGGCTAAATCATTGCCGGAATTGTAAATTACTACTGTTCTATTAGCTCCTTTTTCGGTTACTGAAAAAGATATTCTTATATTAACGGAATTTTCTGCCTCTGAATATCCGTAATTTTGATTACCTCCAATACCTACGCTTAAATCCTTAAGAACTATATAAGGAAGCCAAAAACCTATATCTTCCTCTAAGGAAGACTCTAAAAAACCTCTATTAAAAGAACTATTTTGTTCAAAAACAAAATCTCGAAGTATTGTTCCAAAAGTGGGCTGCATATACCTTTCACTTTTTCGTGTCATGAGTAAATTTATCAAATTACTTATAGCTTGCTCTTCTGTAGTGTATGATTGCTTGAAAGCCCCTACGTCTCTAGCGGGCTTTTTATTATAAGCCTCAAGAGGACTTCGGACATAAGTGTTTCTATTAAATGGGAGTAAAATACCTACGGCTTTATCTAATTTAGTGTCAGGTGGATATGCTTTGTATATTATTCTACCCATTATTTTAGTTTTTCTGCTTTTTTCAATACGGGTGTATAATTTCTAGAAAGTAGTTTACTCATTAGATTACCCCCTTCTGATGAGGGTAGTACTACTTTACCGTCCATATCAACTACAGGTTCATTTAAATATGAATAGTTAGAGGAATTAATGTTTTCTGTAGTTACTGATGGGCCGTATTCCATATCCGAGCTATTGAAAGGAGAAGTACTAGATAGAAGAGAATCTATAGAGTTATATGATTTTTGAGTATAGCTTTCTTTTGTGTATACTGGATTAACAGTTTTATTTTTATTTGCAAGGATATTAACATTAGAAGAAGCTAGTTTATCAAACTCTTCTTTAATAATAGATTTTATTTCTTTTTTTATTTCTTGAGATATTTCTTTTACCAAGAATTTTATAAGTGAGTTCTTATCCATGTTTATAATAAATATTTGTTACTGTTAATAAATCTAAAAGTTAACTTCAACTATTTTATTTAAATAAACTAACTCATGTGATAAATGAGTGTAATTATTATCATATAAAGTTACTTCTAGTTGTTTTTTTATACAAGTTGAATCTACTAAAGTTTTACTTTCTACTAACATAGACTCTTCTAAAAATAGCGAATTGGTATTTAATAATTTTTCCAAATCTATATTATCCTTTAACTTACTTCCTATTATATACCATCCAGGCTTACAATTTTTTTGTATAACCAATATTAAATATACAATATCAGACATAACTGCAATAGTTCTTTTGCTTTTTAAAATAGATACTATTTTATATAAATGTCCATAACATTTACCATCAGGGTATTGCACGTCTAAGGGTATAGGTATAAGGTCTAGAGATAAGGAAGGCCCTCCAGGCCCTCCAGGTCCGCCGGGCCCACCGGGACCACCTGGGCCACCTGGGGTTCCCGGAGCAGCATTAGGTAGTGTAGAATCAGATCCTCTAGGACCACCGGGAGACCCAGGCCCACCGGGACCTCCTGGTCCACCGGGACCACCGGGACCACCGGGACCATCAGGAAATCCGGGGGTGCCTTCATTTCCGGACGTACCTTCGCTTGATGGTGTTCCTGGTAAGTCAACAGGAGAGCCATCAGGTTCTTCTTTAGATCCTCCATTCTCCGGGATTGATTCAGTTTCTAGATTTCCCGCTTTTGGAGGTACTCCGGGTTCTTTAATTAGTAATTCAGGTGTTTTTTTATTAATTGTCAAGCCAGGTACCGATACTCCAGGATACCCAATAGATCCGATACCAGATGTCTCCCCTCCCGGAAATTCAGGACTAGTGGTAACTCCTCCACCTACACTTCCGGGTATGCCAGGTATATTGTTTGTAAAGCCTGTAGGGGCTACTCGAGATAATCCATCAGTTCCTAACTTAAAATTAGAAGGTAACGCGGGAGGTTGTGGAAAACTTTGAGAACACCCCCCACCCCAAACACCTCTAGTGGGATTTATTGTATATCTAGGTTTTAATGATATTATACTAGGTAGCCGTGGAGAAACTAAAGAAGGTCCTCCAAGGGGTGATGTGGTTATACCTCCTGGGCCGGCTAATGCTTGTAATTCGCTATGTAATCCTAAAACAAAATCTACAAGGTCATCGAAATCTACATCATGTTTATTAGTGGTAAGTCTTATTCTTGAAGCAGATAAGTATATTGTTTTTTTTGCAATCAACATCATATCATCTTTCTTTGCTTGCATTACAATTCTATCTGCATTTGTAGCCGATTGAGCTTTATTAAAACTTGGAATACTAGACAAAGGAGAAGGACATGCTCTAACCGAAACAAATCTTGATAAGGCTTGATCAGAAGTCCAATAAGTAGTAGAGAAATCATTAGCTGCATCTTCTATGGCGTAAGATAATGAATTTTTTATTTCTCTATTTGGTATATCTTTTACTTCGTTAGGTAATGGCTTACTTGGTCCTATAGGTTTATTAGCTACTATAGTTATTGGATTTCCCGCTTTCCCAGATTTCCATGTCGGTTGATTTTCATGTTGTGGATGAGGACCCGAGCCAATGCCTAGTCTTATAGATGAGCCACCTCTACCGGTAAAAGTAGTGTCTCCTTCAAAGGGTTGTATGAAGTTAGCAGTATAAGGTCTTTTAGGGAAGGTGTTTCCGGGAGTAACAAACGGAGGTGCAGGTTTATTGTCAGATGATTTAGATCTATTAGAAGCGTGTGGTATTTGATTTATTACCGAATCATTAGTTGAATTAATTGGTAAAGGAATGTAGTATAGTACTTTATCTAAATTTGGAGCATCTGTACCATCAAATCCTGTTAGCTCAAAAACAACTACATGTTCTCCTCGTAATGGTATATTTCTAAAGTTAGTGAATAAAGGTCTAGCATAGTGAGCGCGAACATTCCCTATTAAAGAATTTGGGTGCAACTTAATTTTTACAGAGCCTAATGGAAGTATTCTACCTTTATCGTCTTTTTGGTTTTTACTATATGCCTTAGAGGTCTCTATCACTTCCGCCGATACTA
>Ga0315909_10002475_pt1 | contig 23650 bp, 21 predicted proteins | sample LakEriMetagenome_11_FD_203527 | JGI IMG/M metagenome (GOLD analysis project Ga0315909, IMG submission 203527) | Freshwater fungal communities from buoy surface, Lake Erie, Ohio, United States - Buoy 2 MA125 | ecosystem: Environmental > Aquatic > Freshwater > Lake | place: USA: Lake Erie, Ohio...
ATGTGATGCTTTTTCTTTGGCATCACTCCCATCTATACAGGAAACTACTTAGTACCAGCTAATTCTTTTCGCGTATTACCATCACTCCATGAGTGACTTAGCCCTAGCCGGAGATCGTGACCATTGAGCGAGCCATCAGTTTTTCCCGCTGCGCATCCGTGAGCTTGTTCATCGCGGGCCGATACTTTTCCACGATGACCGTCCCCGGTGTCTTTTTCTCCGTGGCGTTCGCGACTGGCTTTTTCGGTTTGCTCACGCGGCAGGAGTGCATCCGTGAAGTGTCCGCGTCAACGGGAAGAAGCAAAAGAAACGACATCGGCGGACATCCTCGAACAGCCCCGGAAAACGGGGGATGTGTTTGACCTTCTGTTTGAACTTCCGCAGTTTTCTGACTCGTTTCTGCGTAAGTCCCTCTAGCGGAGGGAGGGAGCGGGTGAAGGGAATCGAACCCTCGTATGCTGCTTGGGAAGCAGCCGTTCTACCATTGAACTACACCCGCTTTTTCTTTGGCTCCGGCGGTCACTGCCAAGAGATCGCATCATCCGGCGTGTCGCTGGATGATGTGCCCTTGTAGCGTTTCGGGTTATCCTTTGTCCCGAGAATCTGGTCTTTGCCAAGCGAAAAGGAGATGGCTCCCATCCGGATGATGTCGAAGTCGCTGTAGTAGTTCTGAACGTCCGTCGCGGGGATCTCGTCGGCGCCGGTGGCGTCGAGCACGACGCAATATTGTGTGCCCCACGGATCCATGAGCGCCCCTGCCGGCGCAAATGCGGGGTAGCCTGTGCCATCCACGAAGCCGCTCCGGGGATTCTTCAGATCCTTTGCCACGGGGTGCTCGAAATATTTCGATCCGCGCTTGTTCAGCACGCTGCTGGCGTTCAGCCCGGAGGGGATGGCGCGGAGGATGTTGAAAAGTTCCGAGTTGTCGAGGTCGTAGTTTCCTTGCTCGCCGTTTACGCCGGTGTTCTTGGTCTTCGGCCCGAATGTATAGACGGTCGCCCCGGACGTGGACGAGACCGGCGGGAATTTGCCGTAGTCGTTTGCGTAGTTCTTACAGGCGGCGACGATGGCCCGCGCGTCGTTGGCGGCTTCGAGGCGGCGCGCCTGGTTCTTCGCCGAGATGATCACGGGGAAGAGGAGCTTCATGAGGATCGCGATGATCGCGATCACGGCGAGCAGTTCGATGAGGGTGAATGCCGCATTTTTCGGCTTTCGGAGTGACGTGCGTGCGTTCATGGCGGTGGCGGGACGTGGAAACCTACCGCCGCTCCGGCGGGTGACAACAAAAAATCCTTTCGTGCAACGGATTGTCATGCGGAGGAAAAATCCGCTTGCGTGGGCGGGGCTGCACGATAGCTTCGCGCCCCTTTTTCCAAACACACCCAACCTTTTCACCATGTCCCAACATCGCAGTCTCAAAGGTGCCGCAACCATCGCGGCAAAGCGTAATGTCCTTAAGCGTTTCGAGCGCGTGGAGGTGCTGAAAAAGCGCGGCCAGTGGAAAGAGGGCGACAAGGTGATCGCGCTCCGCAAGACGAAGCCGGACGCGTAAAGCGTAATGCGGACGCTTAAGGCGTAACGCGGACAATCCTGTTCTCGCGTCGGTTCTGCGGGCAGGATTGCCGTGTCACGGCGCACGCCGTGCCCATCGGAGTTTTGCCGATGCGGAGCGTGGATTGGAATTCTGCTCGGCTGCCGTCGAGCGGATGACTCCGTCGCTCACGGTGGCGTAGATTCCTGCGCGCAATCCCGCGTCGAATGATTTTTTCACGCGGCGATCTTCGCCGGAGTGAAAGGTGAGGATCGCGATGCGTGCGCCGGGCTTCGTGCAGGCCGGGAGCTGGCGCAGCAGCGTGTCGAGGGCGGAAAATTCGTCGTTCACGGCGATACGCAGCGCCTGAAAGACGCGGCGGACGGAGAGCGTGGCAGCGTCGCCTTTCACAGCGGGCAGCGCGGCGCGGATTGCATTCGCGAGCGCGGTCGTGCGTGCGAAATTTTTTCCGGCGAGTGCCGCTGCGAGTGCCGCTGCGTGCGGTTCGTCGGCATTTTCATCGAGCAATGCGGCGAGGGCGGTGATGCCGATTTTTTCCAACAATGCGGAGGCGGGCTGGCCGCGCTGCGGGTTCATCCGCATGTCGAGCGGGCCGTCGAGTTTCACGGAGAAACCGCGCGCGGGATCATCGATCTGCATCGAGGAGACGCCGAGATCCGCTAGCACGATGTCCGCACCCGCGAGGCCGTGCGCCGCGAGCGCCTGCGCGATGCCGGCGAAGTTGCTGCGCTTCGCGATGAATGCCTCCGCGCCGAAGCCGAGCGCGCGCAGGCGTGCCTCGGTCTTTGGGAGTTCGACCGGGTCGGCGTCGAGGCCGAGCAGCACGCCGCCGGGCTGGATGCGCGCGAGGATTTCCTGTGAATGCCCGCCGTGGCCGAGCGTGCAATCCACCGCGATGTCGCCGGGCTTCGGCGCGAGCGCATCGAGGATTTCCGCGACCATGATCGGGCGGTGCGTGCCTGCGGGCGTCTTGCCGGATGCGATCACTTTTGCGACCGTGTCGGCGTAGCGCTGCGGATCGCGCTCCTTGTATTTGTCTTCGAAGCGGCGCGGATTTTTTCCGGCATAGCGCTTCCGCCGCTGGTGCGGAATGGCTGGCGTGGCGGACGGATTTTCCTCGGGCATCATCGTGGGCTGCGAGCGTAGGGCAGGAGACGCGCGATGCAAATTGCGAGTGTGACTCCGGCACGCACTTTTGCTGTGCGGTGAAAGTGAGCGCGGCACTTCCGGTCGCGTGAAAAGATCGCCGCCAAGATCCTCGCGCGCGGAAAAATCGCGCTGCCCGCGGGAGCAACGTGGTCGGCAGGGATGCGCGGCGCTCCGCTGCCTACGAGACCGACATCTGCGTCGCCATGACGAGCACCGCAATCGCGGCGAGCGTGGCGAGGATGCCGACGGCCATGATCGCAATCCCGACCGTGTCCTGCTTCGCCACACGCTTCTGGAACGGCGACGCGTTCATGAAGTTCGATGGCTTGATGCTCTTCGCCCCCGGCGCGATCGAACGGTCCACATCTGCCGGCAATTCCTGCGCGCCCTCCGCGGCATTTTCCGGATCGAAAATGGCATCCACATGCCCGAAGCGCACGCGGTCGCCGGGCTTGAGCGCGTGGTCGGTCTCCGGCGCGAGTTCGGTGCCGTTCACCGCCGTGCCATTCGTCGAGCCGAGATCCGTCAGGAGGAACTCGCCGCCTACCGGCGCGATCTGCGCGTGGTGGCTCGACAGGCTCACGTCATCAATCGGAAACACATTGTCCGGCGCACGGCCGATGGTGAGGGTCTCCTCGGTCAGTTCATGATCGATCTGTGAACCATCGTGGCGGACGATCTGGAGTTTCGGCATGGCCGGGACATAGCGCGGGTGCGCGGAGGTGGAAAGGGCAAATCGCGGCTGTATCCGCGAGTGCCGGTGACTATTTCACCACCCGAACGCGGTGCGCTTCGCTGTCGCCGATGAAGACGCTGCCGTCCTTGTCCACGAAGACTTCGTGCAGGCGGGCCATCTTGCATTTCAGCGGGTCGCCCACGCCGTTCGCGGCGTCCCGCTGCGGGCCGTCGCCATTTGCGCCGGTGTCGGCGATGAGTTCGAGAGCGCCCATTTTCATTTCAATCGTGCGGACGCTGTGGCTCTCGGTGTCGGCGACATAGACGTTGCCGTTCGGCGCGACGGAGATGCCTTTCGGGCCGGAGAGCGTGGCGTCCTTCGCGGGGCCGCCGTCGCCCGCGGAGCCCGCGGTCCCGGTGCTGGCGAGGGTGCGGATTTCCGCTGCGGTGAGTGCGGAGGCGAGGAGGAGCAGGGAGAGGAGGATGCGCATGGCGCGGAGGAAAGGGGGACACCTTGCGTGGCCAAGCATGGAATGAAACGCAGAGGCGCAGAGACGCGGAGAATGGAAAACAAGACGATCTCTCGCATAAATGGCGTGGAGCGAAGCGGAGTCGCATTGCAGAGCGCCATTCTTCTTACGCGTCTCCGCGTCTCTGCGTTTCATCCTCTTCCTCCTCCGCAGAATTTCACCGTAAAAAACTTGTCTTTTCCTCAACGCTCGCGGTTCATCCGCGCCTCAAATTTTTATGGCCAAAAAAAGCATTCGCGACATTGAAGTGACCGGGAAGCGCTGCCTCGTGCGCGTGGATTTCAATGTGCCGCTCGACGAGAAGGACGGGCACATGGTGATCACGGACGACACGCGCATCCGGGAGACGCTGCCGACGATCCAATACCTCATTGGCAAAGGTGCGAAGGTGATTCTCTGCTCGCACCTCGGACGGCCGAAGGGCAAGCGCAGTGAGAAGGAGTCGCTGCGGCCGATCGCGGATCACCTGCACACGCTCATCGGGCACCCGGTCGCATTCAGCCACGACACGATTGGCGAAGTGCCCGCGAAGATCATCGCGCACATGAAGAATGGCGACGTGGCGCTGCTGGAGAATGTGCGTTTTGAAGCCGGTGAGGAGAAGAACGATCCGGTGCTCGCAAAGGCGATGGCGGCCCTCGCGGAGATTTTTGTGAACGACGCGTTTGGCTCGGCGCACCGCGCGCACACTTCGACGGCGGGCGTCGCGGCATTGCTCCCGGCGGTGAGCGGGCTGCTGATGGAAAAGGAGCTGACTTATCTCCACGACGAACTTGAAAATCCCGAGCGTCCGTTCGTGGTGATCCTCGGCGGCGCGAAGGTGAACGACAAGATCGAGGTCATCAATCGCCTGCTGGAAAAGGCCGACACGATCATCATCGGCGGTGGCATGGCCTACACTTTCCGCAAGCTCACGCAGGGCATCACGCTCGGCAAAAGCCTCTACAAACCCGAGTGGGAACCCATCGCGCAGGCTGCGATCGAAAAGGCGAAGGCGCGCGGAGTAAAGCTGCTCATCCCCGTGGACGCGATGGTCACGGATGCATTCGACTTTGGTGCGAAGAAGCTCGGCAACATCAAGCTCGCGCCTGCGGGTGTGGGCATCGAGCCTGAGTGGGAAGGCGTGGATATCGGACCCGCGAGCGTGAAACTTTTCGCCGACGAAATCGCGAAGGCGAAGACGGTGATTTGGAACGGGCCGATGGGCGTCTTTGAAATTCCGGAAGCCGCGAAGGGAACGTTTGCCATCGCCGAGGCCATCGCGGCGAACCGCACTGCGAAGACGATCATCGGCGGCGGCGACAGCGTGAAGGCCGTGAAGAAGGCCGGCGTCGCGGACAAGGTCACATTCATCAGCACCGGCGGCGGTGCGAGCCTCGAACTCCTCGAAGGCAAGACGCTCCCAGGCGTCGCCGCGCTCAACGACAAATAGGCAGTCCACTTTTCAAAATCCCATGCGCAAAAAAATCATCGCAGCCAACTGGAAGATGAACATGACCGTCGGCGAGACGGAAGGGTTCTTCAAACCGTTCCTCATCGAAATCGGCTCGGAAAAACGGGCGGACGTCGTGATTGTCCCGCCGTTCACCGCGCTCGCGAAGGCGGGCGAGATATTGCGCAATGTGCAGAATGTGAAGCTCGGCGCGCAGAACATGAGCGCGGAGAAATCGGGCGCGTTCACCGGCGAGATTAGCGCCTCGATGCTGCGCGAGCTTTTTGTCCGCTACGTGGTGCTCGGCCACAGCGAGCGCCGCACGATCTTCGGCGAGACGGATGAGATAGTGAACAAAAAGACGCACGCCGCGCACGCCGCGACGCTGCGGCCCATCGTATGCATCGGCGAGACGCTTGCCGAGCGCGACGCGAACCAGGTGGAAGCCGTGCTGGAAAAGCAAATCCGCGGCAGCCTCGCGGGACTCAGCGCAGAGCAGCTCACCGAGACGGTGCTCGCCTACGAGCCCGTGTGGGCCATCGGCACGGGCCGCACCGCCACGCCACAGCAGGCGCAGGACGCGCACGCATTCATCCGCCGCAAGCTCACGGAACTCTGGGACGCGGCGACCGCGGACAAGGTGCGAATCCAATACGGCGGCAGCGTGAAGCCCGCAAACACCGCGGAACTCATGGGCCAGCCGGACATTGACGGCGCACTCGTCGGAGGCGCGAGCCTCGACCCGCGCGGCTTCGCCGAGATCGTCCTCGCGACGGTGAATCTGGCGCGGTGAGAACCGTAGCGTAGCCCTCCAGAGCTGCGTACTTGTCTCGCGTCCGACCGCGCGCAGCTCTGGGGAGCTACGCTACGGTTTCGGCGTCAGCTTCGGGCCGTCCTTCGTGTCCTTCACGATCCAGCCGAGCGCAGCGATGGCGTCGCGCAGGCGGTCGCTCTCGGCCCACTGCTTGTTTGTCCGCGCGATCTGGCGCTGCTCGACGAGCGCGAGCGCTTCCGGCGACGGAGTGTGCGCCTCGCGTTCGAGTCCGAGCACGGAATCGATCCGCTTCCAGCCTTCGAGAATTCCCACGGCGATGCCCGCGCTGATCTCGCCGGCATCGAGTGCGCGGTTCGAGTCGCGGATGAGATCGAACACGCGGCCCATTGCGCCGCTGATGTTCAGATCCTCATCGAGGTCGCTGAAGAACGCCGCGATGCCGCTCGCAAATTGCGCGGGCAATTCATCCGGCAGGATCGCGCTCGCCGCGCGGTCTGCGAGACGAGCGGCCCATTCGTCAATGCGTCCGAGCGCGCTGCGTGCCGCTGCGAGCCCGTCGAACGTGAAATTCAGCGGCAGCCGGTAGTTCACCGTGATGAGGGCGTAGCGAATCTCGCGTCCGGTCCAGCCCTTCGCGAGCAGGTCGCGCAGGGTGTGGAAATTCCCCGCGCTCTTCGACATCTTCTGCCCCTCGACCATGAGGTGCGCGTTGTGCATCCAGTAGCGCGCGAATTTTTTCCCGGTCACACTTTCGCTCTGCGCGATTTCCGCCTCGTGGTGCGGAAAAATGTTGTCCACTCCGCCGCAGTGGATGTCCAGTTCCGGCCCGAGCAGCGCCGTCGCCATCGCGCTGCACTCGATGTGCCAGCCGGGCCGGCCGGGGCCCCACGGCGAATCCCACTTCACGTCGCCGTCGTTTTCATCCCACGCTTTCCACAGCGCGAAGTCGCCGATGTTTTCCTTCTCGTATTCGTCGCTCTGCACACGGACGCCTGGGCGAAGTTCGTCGAGGTTCAGGTGCGCGAGCTTGCCGTATTCGGGAAACTTGCTGAGCCGGAAATACAGCGACTTGTCCTCGGCCTGATACGCGATTTCCTTCTCCATCAGCACCCGGATCATCTCGATCATCTGCGCCACGTAATCCGTCGCCGCGGGAAAGTGCTGCGCACGCTTCACGCGCAGCGTGCCGAGATCCTCGAAGAACGCGTCCTTAAATTTCTGCGTGAAGTCCGCGAGCCGCACGCCGAGTTGCCGGCAGCCGCGGATCGTCTTGTCGTCCACATCGGTGAGATTCATCACGCGCTCCACGTCGAAGCCGCGCGCTTCGAGATGCCGTTGCAGCAAATCCTCGAAGACATACGCGCGAAAATTCCCGATGTGCGCGAAGTTATAGACCGTCGGCCCGCAGGTGTAGAGCTTCACGCGTTTCCCCGAGGGATCGAGCGGGCGGAACTCTTCCAGTTCGCGGGAGTAGGTGTTGAAAAATCGCGTCGGCATGAGCCCGCGACCGTAGCGGCTGCCGGGAACGGCGCGCAACACCGAAGCCGATTCGCATCACTGCTGCGGGCGCGCGTGGAATCGCGCTGTGCGAATTCGTAGCGTTGCATGGTGAGAGCCTTGCCGTGCAGCGCGCGAGGGGAAGTGCGAAGCTTTTGCGCGCGTCCTTTTAACGCCAAAGGGGGGCGTGTGATTCTCTTAGCGAGCTTGTCTTGCGCGCGCGGCATCCCTATCCCGTCCCCCCATGTCTGCGGAAACGAAGTCCCCCTACAACGTGCGCAACCCATTCCAAGCGCGCTGTGCTCGAAACATCAGCCTCTGCGGGCCCGGCTCGGACAAGGACACGCGGCACATCGAAATTTCGCTCGCATGCTCGGGGCTCACGTATGAGGCCGGTGACGCGCTCGCTGTTAAGCCGGTGAACGATCCGGCGCTCGTGGAGCTGACGCTGAAGACGCTCGGCTTTTCCGGAGACGAGCCGGTGAAGGTGAAGGACGTGGAGAAGCCGGTGCGCGAGGCGCTGCTGCGCGATTTCCAGATCCATTTCGCCGAGAAAAAATTCCTCGCGAAGCTCGCCGAAAAGGGCGTCGGAAAAATCGCGGACCTGCTGAAGCCGGAAAATGCCGCGGCGCTCGACGAATACACCTCGGCATGGAATGCCGCGCGCGACTGCGTGGACGTGCTCATGGAATTTCCCGGCGTGAAATTTGAGCCGCAGGAATTCACCGACACGCTGCGCGCGCTGAACATCCGCCTCTACTCGATCGCGTCGTCGCTGAAGGCACACCCCGAGCAGGTGGATCTTACTGTGGCCGCAGTGCGGTGGAATGCGCATGGGCGCGCGCGCAGCGGCGTGTGCTCGACCTTCCTCTGCGAGCGCTGGCAGCCCGGTGACACTGCGGGTGTCTTTGGGCAGGTGCAGAAACATTTCCGGATGCCGGAGAGTCCCGATGCGCCGATGATCATGGTCGGGCCGGGCACGGGCGTCGCACCGTTCCGCGCATTTCTCGAAGAGCGTGAGGCCACGGGCGCAAAGGGGAAGAACTGGCTGTTCTTCGGCGAGCGACGCTCGGCGACGGAGTTTTTTTACCGCGAGCAATTCGAGAGGTGGATCAAGAGTGGCGTGCTGGAATGCCTCGACCTTGCGTGGTCGCGCGAGACGGACGGCTGCAAGGAATACGTGCAGCACCGGATGCACGCGCAAGGCGCGCAGCTTTGGAAATGGATTTGCGACGGAGCGTATTTCTACGTCTGCGGCGACAAGGAGCGCATGGCGAAAGACGTCCACGAGGAGCTGATCCAGATCGCGCAGACGCACGGCGGCAAGTCGCCGGAGGAAGCGCGCGCATTCGTCGAGGAGACGCTGATGAAGACCGAGAAGCGGTATCGGCGCGACGTGTACTGAGCGCAACACGCATCGTGAATCGCCTGACTTGGAACGTCCTCATCACCTCGTCGCCATTTGCCGATCCCGTCGTCGGAAAATGCGCGCGTGAAATCCTCGGCGGCGCGGATTTTTCCATCTCGCACTCGCCGCGCTACGGCCCGCTCAGCGAGGCCGAAGTGCTTCCGCTGCTCGATGGCATGGATGCGGTTTTTGCGAGCGTGGACAAATATTCCGCCGCCGTGCTGACGTCGCCGCAGGCTGCGCGGCTGAAGGTGCTTTCGCGATGGGGCGTCGGTTGCGATGGGATTGACCGCGAGGTCGCGACGCGGCTGGGCATCGTGATTGCCTACACGCCGGGACTGCTGGACGAGGCGGTCGCCGAATACGCGCTCGTGCTGCGCATGTCCCTTTCCAAATGAAAACAAATCCCGTCCGGGCAAAACTCAAACGCGGCGAGTCGAGCGTCGGCACATGGCTGAACCTCTCCGATTCCGTGGGCGCGCAGCTCATGGCGCGCACGGGTTTCGACTGGCTCACTGTCGAGATGGAGCACTCGCACGCGACCTTCGAGCACGCGGCGCGGAGCTTCGCAATCATCGCTGCGTCCGGATGCGTGCCGCTCGTGCGGGTGCCATTCAACACGACGGAAAACATCAAGCGCGTGCTCGATACGGGTGCGTTCGGGATCATCGTGCCGCTCGTGAATTCGCGCGCCGAGTGCGAGGCCGTGGTGCGCGCGGCGCGCTACCGGCCCGTCGGCCAGCGCACGATCGGCGGTCAGCTTGGGCCGGCGAATTTCGAGGCCGACGCCGCGACGTATTTTGCGAAGGCGAACGACGAAATTCTCGTGGTGGTGATGGCCGAGACCGCGGAGGCCGTGGCGAACATTGACGACATCCTCAGCGTGCCGGGCATTGATGCCGTATTCATCGGCCCAAACGACCTGCACGCGTCGCTCGGCGTCGCGCCTGCATTCGACAGCGACCTGCCTGCGTTCAACGACGCGCTCGCGTGCATCCTTGCGAGTGCGAAGAAGCACGGCGTCGCGCCCGGCATCCACGTCGCCGATGCCGCACAGGCAAAGCGCCGCATCGCGGAAGGCTGGCAGTTCATCGCGATCTCCAGCGAGGTCGGCATGATGCTCGCCCACGCTGCGAAGATCGTGAGTGACCTCGGTCTCGGCAGCGGTGTGGCGGCAGTGAAATACTGAGCCGGAGCGATTCAGTTCGTGCGGTCATTTTCAAACACAGAGGTGCAGAGGGGGGCGGAGAGGCGGAGCGACAACCTGCCGGCAAAGATCTGCCGTCACACCTTCCGCAGCACCGTCGGACGCACGAGATTTTTGTCCGCCTCGGGATCGTCGAGCGTGTAGTGGAGCCCTCGGCTTTCCTTGCGCAGCAGCGCGCTGTCCACGATCAGGCTCGCGACGGTCGCGAGGTTGCGGAGCTCGAGGAGGTCCGTCGTCACCTTGAAGTCCCAGTAAAATTCCTGAATTTCCTGCTGCAGATTCCGCAGTCGCGCCGATGCGCGCTGGAGCCTCTTGTCCGTGCGCACGATGCCCACGTAGTCCCACATCAGCCGGCGGATTTCGCCCCAGTTGTGATAGATCACGACCAGCTCATCCACATCCGTTGCATCGCCGCTTTTCCACACAGGCAGATCCGAGAGCGTCGGTTCCGAAGGCGCGCTCCATTTCTCCAGCGCGAGCGCCGCACGGTGCGCAAGCACGACCGCTTCGAGCAGGCTGTTGCTCGCGAGGCGGTTCGCGCCGTGAAGCCCTGTGCATGCGACTTCGCCGATCGCGAAAAGTCCGGGCAGGGGAGTCGCGCCATTTGCGTCGGTGACCACGCCGCCGCACTGGTAGTGCGCGGCGGGCACGACGGGAATCGGCTGCTTCGTGATGTCAATTCCCAGCGCAAGACACCGCTCGTGAATCGTCGGAAAATGAGAGCGCACGAAATCCGCGGGCTTGTGGCTGATGTCCACAAAGACGCACGGGCTGCCGGTGCGCTTCATCTCCGCGTCAATCGCGCGCGCCACGATGTCGCGCGGTGCGAGCGCGCCGCGCGGATCGTAGCGGTGCGCAAATTCCCTGCCGTTCGCATCCACCAGCCGTCCGCCCTCGCCGCGCACGGCTTCACTGATCAGGAAGCTCCGCGCGTCGTGGTGGAAAAGGCACGTCGGGTGGAACTGGATGAACTCCATGTTCGCGACCTGTACGCCCGCGCGCCACGCAATCGCCACGCCGTCGCCTGTCGCGATGCTCGGGTTTGTCGTATAGCGGTACACTTTGCCGCAGCCGCCGGTCGCGAGCACCACGCGGTCCGTGCGCAGCGTGAGCACCTCGCCGCTCACTTCGTTTAGCACATACGCGCCGACGCACCGATCGTTCACCGCCGAGAGGCCAAGCTTCCGCAGCGTGATGAGATCCACCGCCATGTGGTTTTCGAGCAAGGTGATCCGCGGCTCCTTTGCGACGGCTTCCAAAAGCGCGCGCTCAATCTCACGCCCCGTCGCATCGCGCGCGTGTAAAATTCTGCGCGCCGCATGCCCGCCCTCACGCGTGAGATCCGGGCTGCCGTCCGAATTTTGATCAAAAGCCACGCCAATCTCGATCAGCTCCGCAATGCGCCCCGGCCCATCGCGCACGATGCTGCGCACCACCGCCTCGTCGCACAGCCCCGCGCCCGCCGCCAGTGTGTCCTGCACATGCGATTCGATGCTGTCTGTCTCATCCGTCACACACGCGATCCCGCCCTGCGCCCAGGCCGTGTTCGATTCGGCCTTCGCCTTTTTCGTGATGATCGCGACCGTGCCGTGCTTCGCCGCCTTCAGCGCAAAGCTCAGCCCCGCGAGTCCGCTGCCGATCACTGCGTAGTCAAAATGGAGCATGGTGGAAAATCGTATGCGCTACCGGAGCTGGATGTTGTCAATCAGCCGCGTGCGGCCAAAGAACGCCGCCAGCGCAATCGTGTCGCCGCGCTTTATCTCGCGCGCGGGCTGCAAGGTCGAACTGTCCACGGCCTCGATGTAGTCCACGCGCGCGCTGCGGGAAATTTCACCGCGCACGATCCGCACGAGCTTCACCGCACTGCACTCGCCACTCGCAAAGGCCGCGCGCGCCGCGAGCAGTCCGCGTCGCAGCGAGGGAGCCCCGGCGCGCTCCTCGGGCGAGAGGAAGGCATTGCGCGAACTCAGCGCGAGGCCGTCGCGCTCACGCACCGTCGGCGCGAAGACAAGCCGCACCGGCAGATCGAGATCGCGCACCATCCGCGCGATCACCGCGCATTGCTGAAAATCCTTCAGCCCGAACACCGCCGCATCCGGCTGCACGATCGTGAAAAGCTTCAGCACCACCGTCGTCACGCCACGAAAATGCCCCGGCCTCGACGCGCCGCACAGCCCGCCCGAGACGCTCTCCTCATTCACCCACGTCGAGAAATCCGCGCGGTACATCTCGCCCGCGGGCGGGTGGAAAATCGCGTCTGCTCCGAGCGACGCGCACAATTCTTTGTCCTGGGAAAACGGTCGCGGGTAGCGCGACAGGTCTTCCTTCGGTCCGAACTGCGTGGGGTTTACAAAAATGCTCACAATCACCGTGCCGCCTTTGCCAGCGAGCGAGCGAGCGCGCAGGATGAGGGCTGCGTGTCCGTCGTGCAGCGCGCCCATCGTCGGCACGAGCACGACACGTCCGCGCGCCTGTGTGCGGAAGCGCCGTGCGGCTGCGATGGTGCGGAGGATTTTCACAGTGCGGTTGGGCTTAGAGATCAGCACACGAAAGGCAAGCCTCCGCGGGCGACATGTCTGCCAGCGGGAGTTTGCAAGACGGCGAAGCGGAGTGCACAGGCGGGCCGCCTGTGCTCCCCGGAAAATGCTGTCCGGTCACAGGCTGCGGATCATCTTCAGCGCCTCGCGCAGTTGCGGCGTGCCGCTGGCTGAAACGAGCCTCGGAAATTTCCCGCCGATCAAAATGAAATCGCCACCGCGCGTGAGCATGAGCTTGCCCTCCTTCACCTCGACGATTGTGATTTTCCGCGCCGCCGCCGAGATGCGAATCTCGGCGAGCGTCAGCAGATTTTCGATCGCCTCGGGGAAGCGCCCGTAGCGGTCGCGCCAGTCCTTGCGCACTTTGTCCAGCGCCTCCTGCGTCGCGAGCGCATTGATTTGCCGGTAGGCCGCGATGCGCGGCTGTGTCTCGCCGATGTAGGCGATGGGGATGAAGGCGGGGGCGGAGGCAGATTTTGAATTTTGAATTTTGAATTTTGAATTCGGATCGGCGGACGCGGACGGCTGTCTTGATTCCACACTCGGCACTCCGCACTCCGCACTCTTTCCCATCCACTCCGTCTCGCGCAGAACGACAAAATCCATCCGCAGCACGACCTCGACCCGTTTGCCGCTGCGCTCGCCCTTCAGCTTCGCGATGGCCTGCCTCAGCAGCGCGCAATACAGATCGAATCCAATCGTCACGATGTGCCCGCTCTGCGCGGTGCCGAGGATGTTGCCTGCGCCGCGGATTTCGAGATCGCGCATCGCGATTTTGAATCCCGCGCCGAGCGAGCCGTATTGCTTGATCGCATTGATGCGCTTGCGCGCCTCACCGGTGCTCATCATGCCGCGCGGGAGCATGAGGAATGCGTATGCCTTGTGCTGGGCGCGGCCCACGCGTCCGCGGAGCTGGTAGAGATCGGCGAGGCCGAAGCGGTCGGCGCGGTCTATGATGATCGTGTTCGCGTTCGGGATGTCCACGCCGCTCTCGATGATCGTCGTCGAGATGAGCACATCCGCCGCGCCGCTCACGAACTTGTGCATCACTTCCTCCAGCTCGTGCTCGTGCATCTGCCCGTGCCCGACGATGGTGCGCGCACTAGGCACGAGCATCTTGATTTTCGCCTCCACGTTCTCGATGTCGCCTACGCGGTTATGCAGGAAGAACACCTGGCCCTGCCGCTTCAGCTCGCGCTGGATCGCGTCGCGGATGATGCGTTCGTCGTACGGGCAGATGAGCGTCTCGACCGGGATGCGGTTCAGCGGTGCGGTCTCGATGGTGCTCATGTCCTTCGCGCCCATGAGCGAGAGGTAGAGCGTGCGCGGGATCGGCGTGGCCGAGAGCGTGAGCATGTCCACGAGCGGCCAGAGCTGTTTGAATTTTTCTTTGTGTAGCACGCCGAAGCGCTGCTCCTCATCAATGACCACGAGCCCGAGATCCTTGAACGAGACGTCCTTCGAGATGAGCCGGTGCGTGCCGATGACGATGTCCACGCTGCCGTCCTTCACGCCCGCGAGTGTCTTCGCCTGCTGCCCGCGCGTGCGGAAACGCGAGAGCATGTCCACCGTCACCGGGTAGTCGCTCATGCGTTCGCGAAAATTCCGCCAGTGCTGCTCTGCGAGCACAGTCGTCGGCACGAGGATGGCGACCTGTTTTCCCGCGCACACCGCTTTGAACGCCGCGCGGATTGCGACCTCCGTTTTTCCAAAACCGACATCGCCGCAGATGAGCCGGTCCATCGGCTGTTCGGTCTCCATGTCGGACTTCGTGTCGGCGATGGCCGTGAGCTGGTCGGGCGTTTCCTTGTAGATGAACGATGCCTCGAATTCGCGCACCCACTTGCCGTCCTCGGGAAACGCGAAGCCCTTCTGCGTCTCGCGCGCGGCGTGCGTTTCCAGCAGCTTGCCCGCGTAGTCGAACGCAGCCTTCTCCGCCTTTTTTTTCGCGTTCGCCCAAGCCGCGTCGCCGAGCTTGCTGAGCGGTGGATTTTTTTTGCCGATGCCGACGTAGCGCGCGACGAGGTAGCTCTGCTCCAGCGGCACGTAGAGCTTCGCGCCCTCGGCAAATTCCAGCACGAGCACGTCCTCGTCGTTCGCGAGCCGGCGCAGCTCCTCGAAGCGCGCGATGCCGTGCTCCAGATGAACGACGAGTTCGCCTTCGATCAGCTCGCTGAAATCAATCTGCGAACGGCTCACGATTTCACGCGAACGCTTCAGCGCGATGCGTCGCGCGCGCGTGTTGCGGTAGCGGCCAAAGAGTTCCGCATCGCTGAGCACGGCGACCTTCCCCGCAGGAAATGCAAAGCCGCGCCCGAGCGTGCCGATGGAGAAATGCAGCGCGTCCGCCTCGACCGAGGGAATCAAGTCGTGCAGCCGCTCGATCTCGCCCTCGTTGTTGCAAAAGACGAACGTGCTCCAGCCCTGCGTGCGCCACTCGGTGAGCTGCGCGAAGAACCGCTCGCGCCGCGCCTCGTCCACGACGAAATCGCCGGCCTCAAATTCACCGAGGCCATTTTCGAAAAACGCGAGTGAGTAGTCGAATGCCTGTGCTTGAACCACGGAGGACACGGACGGCACGGAGACATGAAGGGAGTCGCCCTCAGAATTTCCCGCGCCTTCATCCGTGCTCTCCGTGTCCTCCGTGGTAAAATTTTCTGCGACCGAATCCACGCCGATCGTCACATCCGCCTCCAGCCAATCCGCGGCGACATCCACCGTGATGTCCTCCTCGCCGATGCAGTCGCGCAGGCGGCGCTCGCGCGATGCGGCTTGGCCGAGCAGCAGCGTGCAGGTCTGGAGCTGCTCCACGCTCGTCTGCGCATCGAGGTCGAAGTGGCGGATGCTCTCCAGCTCGTCGCCGAAAAATTCCAGACGCACGGGCAGCGTGTGCTGGAAGCTGAACACATCCACGATGCCGCCGCGCACCGCGAATTGCCCGCGCTGCGACACCTGCGACACGCGCTCGTAGCCCGCGTCCGTGAGGCGCGCGAGGAGCGCGTCGCGCCCGGTTGTGTCGCCGCGCGTGAGTCGCACTTCGAGCGAACGCATCTGCTCGGAATCCGGCACCGCCTCATTGAGCGCCGCGCGTGTGACGACGATGATTTCCGAGGCCCGCTCCTGCTGAGCCGCGTGTTCTGGAGAGACTTTTCCGGCGGCGCTCTGACGTGTGCCAGCGGCATCCTCCGAGTGCGTGAGCCGCTGGAGGATCGCCAGACGCTCGGCGACGACTTCGGGATCGGGCAGCGCGCCTTCGACCGGCGCGATTTCCATCTCGGGAAAAAAGAGCGCGTCCGGGTGCCATTGGATCAGCTCGTTGTGAAGCTGCTCCTGTGCGCGCAATGCCGGGCACACGAGCCACAGCCGCCGCCCGTTTTCCCCCGCCGCGCGGGCAAGCACGGCGCACAGCGCGGAGTGCGCGCCTTCCTCGACGTGTTCGAACGCGACACATTCACCCTGCGCCGCGGCACGCAGCTTCGCCGCGAGCGCGGGCTCGCGTGCGAGTGCGTCGAGCAGATCTGGAGCGCCGGCCGTCACGTGGGCGGAGAAGGGATGCGCAGTGCGCGCCCTCGGCAACTCATTTCAGCAGGCGCGCGACATCCTCCGCGAACGGCAGCAGCGACGACATTTCCTTCGCACGCGCATCCTCGCGATTGAGCGGGCGAAGCTCGTGAGTGAGGCGTGTGCGCAGCAGCGTCGCATCAATGCGCCCCTCGGTGCCGAGTTTTTCAAAATCCACGGCTGCGAGATTCGTCTGCCACGCGGTGAAAAATTCGCGCAGCCGCTTTGAGCGCACCGCGGAGCCGGGCACGCTGTGGAAGCGTTCGATCTCACGCCGGTCGCCTACGAAACGTTCGACGAGTTCGCGCAGTTCGCTGGACTGCGGTTTCGCGAGGGCGGCGACGTCCGGCACGTAGTCGGCGATTGGTCGCGAGGCGGCGGGATTTTTTTCCGCAGCGAAGGCAAAGGCTGCGGTGATGACGAGGAGTGTGGCGCAGGTGATGAGGGGTGCCATGCGCGCAGTTCGCTGGCATCGCGCCGCCCGCGTCAACTGTGGATCACGAGTTCGATGTTCTCCGGGAGATTGCTCGCGACGCGCTCGATGACGTTGCCTTTCAGCAGCCGCGCCATTGCCGCGCGATGCGAGGAGCCGAGCATGACGATGTCCGCTCCGAGCGTGGCGGCGACGTCCACGATGGTTCCTGCGGGGTCGGTGGATTCGGCGTACACGGGCTGCACGCAGACGCCGATTTCCTCACCGAGATTGAGTACCAGGGACATGATCGGGGCGGCCTGAGGATCGTCCTGCCAGCGGTTCTTGCGCGCTGCGCCGTAATGGGCCGCGCCGAGGAAGACGGCGAGTTCCTTGATGTAGAGGACGCACAGCGAGGCGCCGCGAAGCCTGGCTTCGTCGAGCGCGAACCGAAGCACGGGCGTGAGGCCGCGCGCGGCGACGAGAATCTTGCGCCCTTCCATGAGCCTCGGGCGCAGCCTCGCGACGGCTTCGGGGTCAATGAGGTCTGCGATTTCCTTGCTGATCGTGAGGGTCTTGAGGCCGGTGCGTTTGTGCGAATACGCGCGCAGGCCGAGTCCGACGCCGATGACGATGACGGCGAAGTAGAGCGCGTGCGGCTTCACGTAGGCGATCGTGAGTTCCGCGCCGAGGAGGACGATGAATGTCGCGCCCATCGCGACGCGCTCGAACCACCGCATGTCGAGCTTCATGTTGCCCACGCACGCGCCGAGGTTCACGGCGATGGCGCCGACGACGCTGATCTCGTAAAGCTCGGCGAGGCCCTCGAGATCCTGGGTGAAGGTGAGGATCACCACCGGGATGAATGTGGCGAGGAGGAGCGGGATGATCGGGACGCCGTTCGCATTCAGGCGCGAGAGCGGGCGCGGCATTTCGCCGTCCTGGCCGAGCATGTAGAAGACGCCGATGACGGCATTGATCGCGGTATTCACCGCGCTGAGGAGCAGCACGCCGAAGACGATGCCGGTGAGGACGCCGATGGAATGGCCGAGGATCGGGCCGCCGAGCTTTGTGCCGTAGTGCTCGCCGAGGAAGCGGAGCATGTAGTCCTTGTGCTCCTCGAACGACGCCTGCGTCTCGGGGGTGTTTGCCATCGAGAGTATCGCCCAGCCGAGGAGGATCGTGGCGATGACGACTTCGATCGCGACGATGAAAAGTGCGCGTCCCGCGGTGCGTCCGACCTTCGCCTTTTCTCCGGGCGCGCCGGGATCCGCGTGCATCACGCCAGTCATGCTTGCGACGGCCTCGACGCCGCTGAGCGCGAGGATCGCCCCGGTGAACCACACCCAAGTCTGCCCCATCGCGCCGTGCACGGCCTTGGGGTGCTGCTTGAGAAATTCCGGATCGGCGAGCGCCTCGCCGGGCCAACGGAGAAATTCCGTGGTGAGGTAGGGCGCGCTGATGATGATGAGAAGGATCACCGTGACGACGGTCGGGATGGCCATGGCGATGGCCATGCTGCCGCTGTGCTTCGGGCCGAACCAGTTCACCGCGCCGAGCAGGACGATCGCGCTCATCGTCGCGATGGGGAGCCACTTTTCCGGCACGCCGAAATAGCTCATGGCCGCCCAGCCGCTGAGTGCGGCGGTGACGAGGAAATTTGCAATCAGCAGCAGTGCGCCGACCGATGCGAGGATGCGGCTCTGCTGGCGGGCGGCGGAATACACGCCGCCGCCGTCGGGGAAATTGCGGCAGATGATGGAGTAGTTGTAGCCGACGATCGCGGTGAGCACGCAGACGGCGGCGATGACAGGCATCGCTGCAAATCCTGCTGCGACGATCGCGAGGCCGATGACGTATGCCTTCGAGGTTCCCCAATCTCCGTAGAGGAGTGCGGCGGCGCGCTTCCAGTCGAGGTTCCGCGGGCGTGTGACATCAGTGGACGGTCCCATATTTTTTCAAAGTCGAATGACTGCATCCCGGCGTGGCGCGAGGCCTCAGCGCACGGGGGAGAAAACGGATGGCGATGCGGCAGTGCCGGGGGGCCGCCCGGCAAGGGAAGCGACTGCGTGCTGCCCGGTGAAAGATTCGGTTTTCAAGATTTGGAGCGGGCTACATGAGACCGGGAGGCCGGAAATTGGAAGGAATAGTTTTTTTCGGGCGGAGCGGGGACATAGCGGGTGCGGTGTCGTTTGGGACAAGGGTGAGCGAGTTTTTGCCAAATATGTGCGTTGTGGGCGGAGGGGCGAACGGCTCACATTTCCGCCGCAATCGCACCGGCGTGATCCCGCGTCGGCGCGCGCAACAACAACAGCAACTCAACCCGAAGAAGAATAATGAAACGCATCATCACCACCCTCGCAGCGCTCGTCATCACCGCCATGGGCATCCAGACCGCCAGCGCCGCAAAGGGCGAAAAGAAGAAGGCCGATCCGGAAGCCGCATGGAAGAAGATCGCCGGCGACAAGGAATCCGTCACGAAGGAGGAGTTCACCAAGGACGCCAAGGACAAGGCGAAGGCCGAGGCGAAGTTCGACAAGAAGGACGCAAACAAGGACGGGAAGCTCACGAAGGAAGAGTTCCTGGCTGTGCCCGCAAAGAACGCGAAGTAAGACCGCTGTCTGACAAGTCACACACAGCGCCGCATCCGGAAGGGTGCGGCGCTTTTTCTTGAGGCGAGGGTGTCCGCTCAGTCCGGGATCTGGAGCTGCGCGCGGCTGTAGAGCGCGGCGCTGCCGCCGATGCCGACGCGTTCGCCGCGCATCTCGCAGTGGAGCGTGCCGCCGCGGCGCGAGAGCTGGCGGGCGGTGAGCTTTTGCTTCCCGAGCTTTTCCGCCCAGTACGGGATGAGCGTGCAGTGCGCGCTGCCGGTCACGGGATCCTCCGCGATGCCGACGCCCGGCGCGAAGAAGCGCGAGACGAAATCCGCGTCGGTCCCGCGCGCCGTGGCGATGATGCCGAGGCAGTCGAGTGACGCGAGTTGCGGGAGGTCGGGCGTGAGTGTGCGCACTTCGTCCTCGCTGCCGAGGAGCGCGAGGAAGTCGCGGCTCTTGCGCACTTCGCGCGGGATGTGACCGAGCCCGCTCACGAGACCCGCGGGCGCGGCGCACGGCACGCCGGGACGCGAGGGGAAATCCATCATCACCACGCCATTTTCAAAAGTCGCGCCGAGCTCGCCGCTCGTGGTTTTGAAATTCACCGCGGTGCCGGTGTGTCCGAGTTCCGTGAAGATCACGAACGCTGCTGCGAGCGTCGCATGACCGCACAGGTCCACCTCGACGGTCGGAGTGAACCAGCGCAGCTCCCAACTGTCTTTGGTGTCGCCGCTGCCGACTAGGAACGCGGTCTCGGAAAGGTTGTTCTCCTCGGCGATTTGCTGGAGCACGGCGTCGGGCATCCAGCCGTCGAGCAGGCACACGCCGGCGGGGTTGCCGCTGAAGGCGCGCTCAGTGAACGCGTCCACTTGGAAGTAGGGAACTTTCATGCGGCGCACGCTGGCAGAGCGGGGCGCGGGTGTGCAACTGCGGTGTTTTTCCGCGCCGTCTTAATCCTAATCCTAATCTTAATCTTACTCCCCTCCGTGACGGGTGGAGGCCGGGGATTATGATTAAGATTGGGGCCGCTGCGCAGGGCATCGCCGTGCATTTTTTGCGTGATGGACGCGCGGCGTGCGATGCGGCAGCGTCGCACGAAGTGGAATGGACGCACAACGACTACACGCTGACCGACGATCCCGACCGGATTGATTTTGCGGAGCTGTGCTCGCTGCTGTGGGGCACGTACTGGGCGGAGACGCGCGGGCGCGAAGTGATCGAGCGCAGCGTGCGGCGTTCGCTGTCCTTCGCGCTCCTGCGTGGCGGAAAGCTCGCCGGCTTTGCGCGAGTGGTCACCGATGCGGCGACGGTCGGCTACCTGTGCGATTTTGTGATCGGCGAGGCGCACCGCGGCGCGGGGGTCGGGCAATGGATGCTCACGCAGATCCTCGCTCACCCGGATCTGCGCGGATGCCGGATCGATTTGTTCACGCGCGACACGCAGGAGTTTTACAAGCCGTTCGGCTTCGGCCCGCACAAGTTCACCTCGATGGTCCGCTACCCGCCGCGTGAGACGCGCGATGAATCCGAGGCGTGAGGGGAGATCGTGGGGAGCGCGGGCTTCCAGCCCGCAGATTCGTGCTTCCAGCGCGAATCGGGCGTGCATCCTGCACGCGGACTTCCGTGCGCAGGATACACGCCGATATCCGGCAGGGATGCCGGACATTGCGGGCTGGAAGCCCGCGCTCCCCGTGCCGCATTCTTGCGACACGCATTCTTGCGATGATTGCAATTAGCGCGCGCACTGCTAGCGTGCGCGTCCACTTTCACCAACAAGCACCAATTTTATGAGTCTCATCAGCGGCCTTCTTGGCTCACTTCTCGGCGGCTGCGGCGGCCATCAGAGCAGCCTTCTGAATTCCGTCGGCGGCCTCATCACGGGCAGCGGGGGCATCGGCGGGCTGTTGCAAAAATTCAGTGCGCACGGTCTCGGTGACCTCGTGAAGAGCTGGGTGGGCACCGGGCCAAATCCGCCACCGACCGCGCAGAACATCGAGCAGGTTTTCGGCGCGGATCAGCTCCGGCAGATTGCGGCGCAGACCGGGATCGATCCGGGCCAGATATCCGGCCACATCGCGGAGATCCTCCCGCAACTCGTGGACAAGCTCACGCCGCAAGGCCAGCCCGTCGAGGGCGGTGCGCTGCAGGGCGGCCTCGCGTCGCTGCTGGAGGGCAGGCTTGGAAAACTTTTCGGCCACTAGAACACGCGATGCGGCGCGTGGGCCGGTGCGTTCATTGAAATGCGCCGGGCTCCCCCCGTCTTGAAATCTGAACTCCATGTCCACGACCTTTGCGACCCGTCAAAATGCGGAAATTCTCGATGAAACTTACCAGCGCTGGCTGAAGGATCCGGAATCCGTCGAACCCTCCCTCCGCGGATTCTGCGAGGGCTTTCATCTCGGCTTTGAAAAATTCGAGCACAGCGTGCCGGGATCGGACGGTGCTGCCGCGGCGACGCAGATCAAGGGCGACGCCTCGCTCCAGACGCGCGTGGACGGCCTCGTGTATGCCTACCGCACGCTCGGTCACACGATCGCGCAGACGAATCCGCTCGCACGCCAGCGCCCGCAGAACGATCTGCTGAGCCTGCGCGAACTCGGCTTCGACGAGAAGGATCTCGAGCTCACCGTGGCGTCGAAATATTTCCTCGGTGGCGCGGCGATGACGCTGCGCGAGATGCGCGCAAAGCTGGAGGCGATTTTCTGCGAGGACATCGGCTTCGAGTTCATGCACATCACGAATCCCCGCGTGCGGAACTGGCTGCGCGAGCGAATCGAGAACCGCGCACAGTGGGCCGTGGACGCCGACACGAAGGCGCGGATGCTGCGGCACATCAATGAGATTGAGGCATTCGAGCGGTTCCTGCACACGGTCGCCTACAAGGGGCAGAAACGGTTCAGCATCGAGGGCGGCGAGTCGCTCATTAGCGCGCTGGATGCGGTGCTGGAAAATTGCCCGCGCCTCGGCGTGGAGGAAATCACGATGGGCATGGCGCACCGCGGACGCCTTGCGATCATCGTGCAGTTTTTGCGGAAGCCGTACAGCATCATGTTCCGCGAGTTCGATCCGAACTTCATGCCGGATTCCGTCTATGGCGACGGCGATGTGAAATATCACCTCGGCTACGTGAACACGCGCGAGACCTACACGACCGACAAAAACGTCGAGGTGCGCCTGAGCGCGAATCCGAGCCACCTCGAAGCCGTGAACCCGGTGGTGATCGGCATGACGCGCGCGCGCCAGCGGCACCGCGACGACACGGTGGAGCGGAGCAAGGTGGTGCCCATTTTGATTCACGGCGATGCGGCGATGGCGGGGCAGGGGATCGTGGCGGAAGTGCTGAACATGTCGCAGCTCCCCGGCTACCGCGTCGGCGGCACCATCCACATCATCACAAACAACCAGATCGGATTCACCACATTGCCCGAGGATGCGCGCTCGTCGCAGTATTGCACCGACGTCGCGAAGATGGTCGAGGCGCCGGTCTTTCATGTGAATGGCGACAACCCGCTCGCCGTGCGTTTCTGCACGGAGCTGGCGTTCGAGTTTCGCCAGCAGTTCAAGCGCGACGTTGTCGTGGACATCGTCTGCTACCGCCGCCACGGCCACAATGAGACGGACGAGCCCGCGTTCACGAGCCCCGATCTGTATCGCGAGATTGCCTCGCATCCCTCAGTCGGGAAAATTTTTCAGGACCGTCTCGTCGCGGACGACTCAATCGCTGAGGAGGACGCCGTGGCTGCGCAGAAAAAAATCTGGGCGTTGCTGGAGCAGACGCTCGCCGAGGCGCAGGAATCCGCGAAGCAAAAGAAGCCCCAGGGCAAGGCCGGCAAGCTCGCGAAACTCGAGGGCAGCAACTACGTCATCCAACCGCCGTATTCACACGATCCGGTGGACACCGCGGTGTCGAAGGCCATGCTCGGGAAAATCATCAAGGGCATCACGATGGTGCCGGACGGATTCAATATTCACCCGCGTGTGAAAACTTTCGTCCTCGACAAGCGCAGGCAGGCATTCGAGCGCGGCGAGGGCTTCGACTGGGCGACGGCTGAGGCGCTCGCCTGGGGTTCGCTTTTGATCGAGGGAAAACATGTGCGCCTGAGCGGACAGGACTGCCGTCGCGGGACGTTCAGCCAGCGCCACGCGTATTTTTACGACACGAACACGCGCGACCGGTGGTGCCCGCTGAACGGTATTGCGCCCGGCAAGCAGGGGAAAATCTGCATCTACAATTCGCTCCTCAGCGAGGCCGCCGTGCTCGGCTTCGACTATGGATATTCGCTGAACTACGAGGGCATGCTCTGCCAGTGGGAGGCGCAGT
>Ga0315909_10002477_pt1 | contig 23644 bp, 29 predicted proteins | sample LakEriMetagenome_11_FD_203527 | JGI IMG/M metagenome (GOLD analysis project Ga0315909, IMG submission 203527) | Freshwater fungal communities from buoy surface, Lake Erie, Ohio, United States - Buoy 2 MA125 | ecosystem: Environmental > Aquatic > Freshwater > Lake | place: USA: Lake Erie, Ohio...
CACAAAAACACAACTGATCAATACAACTACTGATTATTATGAAACTCTCTGATAAAACTCTCACTCTGCTCAAGAACTTTTCTTCTATTAACCAGTCCATTCTGTTTAAGGAAGGTAATTCTCTTCGCACTATTTCTGTAATGAAGAACATTCTTGCAGAAGCAACAATTGAAGAAGAACTCCCTAAGGATTTTGGTATCTATGATCTAAACCAGTTTCTGAATGGTCTGAACCTTCATCAGAACGCTGAACTGGATTTTCAGAATGATGGTTATGTGGTTATCAAGGAAGGTCGGTCTCGTTCCAAATATTTCTTCGCGGATCCCAATGTAATTGTCACTCCTCCTGATAAATCAATTTCTCTTCCTTCCGAAGATGTTTGTTTCGTTCTTGATACCAAGGAGCTTGATAAACTGCTTAAAGCCGCTGGTGTTTATCAACTTCCTGACCTGTCTGTGGTTGGTGAAGCAGGTGTAGTGAAACTGGTAGTCCGCGATAAGAAGAATGATACTTCTAACGACTTCTCTATTGTTGTTGGAGAAACTGATGACGTATTTACTTTCAACTTCAAGGTAGAAAACATCAAGATTCTTCCTGGTTCTTATGAGGTTGTGATCTCTTCTAAACTTTTGTCACGATTCCAGAATACTGGGTTTGATGTGACTTATTATATTGCTCTGGAACCTGATTCGACCTTCGGATGAACATCTTTGTAACAAGTGAATATCCTGCAGAGAGTGCTATCTGCCTTCCCGACAAGCACATTGTCAAAATGCCTCTGGAGTGCTGCCAAATGCTCTCCATCGTGGCATCCAAGTGGTATCACAACTATGGACCGCTTCTCAAGGCAGACAACACGCCCTACAGCACTGAAAAGGGTGCTTTCCGCAATCATCCTTGTACCAAATGGGCAGCAGAGAGTATTCATAATGCCTATTGGTTGATTAAGCACGGACTTAATCTTTCTGATGAATACACTCTCCGTTATGGTAAGGTTCATTCCTGTTACAAGACTCTTGTAGATGCCTTTTATTTGTTCCCCCGTGGTAAAATTAATAAGGTAGAAAACTTTGTTCGTGCTATGCCTGATGAGTATAAACTTGACACAAGCATTGACACTTTTACTGCTTACAAGATGTATATCGCATCCAAACCTTGGGTTGCATCTAATTATCTTCGTATGCCAGAACGTAAACCTTCGTGGATCTAAATTATGACAAGTGAATTCTTATTCTGCGAGAAGTACCGTCCCAAAGTAATTGAGGACTGTATTCTTCCTGATGATACTAAAAAAACATTTAAGGAGTTTGTAGAGAAGGGTGAGATTCCGAATCTTCTTCTTGCAGGACCTCCTGGTATTGGTAAAACTACAATCGCAAAAGCATTATGTAATGAATTAGGTGCGGATTATTATGTCATCAACGGGTCTGATGAAGGTCGTTTTCTGGATACTGTGCGTAATCAAGCAAAGAATTTTGCTTCAACAGTATCACTTCAAGGGAACGATAGGCATAAAGTAATTATTATTGACGAAGCAGACAATACCGGTAATGATGTTCAACTCCTACTACGGGCAAATATTGAGGCATTTTATAGCAACTGCCGATTCATCTTCACCTGCAACTACAAGAACAAAATCATTGAACCACTGCACTCCCGATGTGCCGTCATTGACTTCACAATCAAGGGGAAACAGAAAGCACAACTCGCAGGAGCATTCTTCAAGCGTCTCCAAACGATCTTGGATGTGGAAAAGGTTGAGTACGATCAAAAGGTTCTTGCAGAACTTGTATCCAAGCACTTCCCAGATTTTCGTCGCGTCCTCAACGAATGCCAGAGGTATTCTACAGGAGGAAAGATCGACACGGGCATTCTTGCATCTTTCTCTGACATCTCTGTAAATGATCTCCTTAAATATCTCAAAGATAAAAACTTTCCAGAAGTCCGTAAGTGGGTGGTCTCCAACTTGGACAACGATGCTACTAGTCTACTTCGCAGGGTTTACGACGCCTGTTATGATTGCCTTTCACCCCAATCTATTCCTGCTGCCGTTCTTGTTATTGCTAAGTATCAATACCAATGTGCGTTCGTGGCTGATCAGGAAATTAACCTACTAGCCGCATTAACTGAATTGATGTGTGAGTGTGAATTCAAATGACTTATCTATCAAGACAAGAAATTGGAGAGTTGGGTAGTTTTGCTGATAGAAAAAACTCATACGATGATGATAATGAATTAGAGATATTCTGTAGGTTTCTTAAAACAAATTTTTTGGAAAAATATCAAATAGTGCAAAAACCATATGGTCCATATGGGGTTGATATTGGAATATTCTTTGATAATGACCTTGTTTGTGCATTTGATCTTGAGAGATGTAAAACATGGAAAAACGACTGGCCTTCAAACTGGAGGTGTTTAAGTTTTCTCTCCAGAAAAGATGAACATTTAAAATTTCCACAATTTGGTATGGTGTGGTTTAATAATTCTCTTACTAAATTTGCAATTGCTTGGAAAAAAGATATCCTTAAATATCCAGTAGAAAAAAGGTATGTAAATGGAAAAGAAGACCCAAAGGGAGTGAGAAAAGTTAATTTTAATCATGGTAAATTATATGGTTCTTCTTTTAATTTAATTGAGACTGAAAGATTTAAAAATCGTGTAGAGTATGAATTAAAATGAAATCACTTAAAACACCATTACGTTGGCCAGGGGGCAAGTCGCGTGCTTGTGCTAAAATTGATGCATATTTTCCAGATCTGAGAAACTATGATGAGTTTCGGGAACCCTTTTTGGGTGGAGGATCTGTTGCAATTCATATTACTAAGAAGTATCCAAACCTTAAAATTTGGGTGAATGATTTATATTCTCCTCTTGTAATTTTCTGGCAGCAACTCCAGATGTTTGGGACTGAACTAAAGGATCATCTATTGCACTTTAAGAGTGTTCATTCTGATCCAGGTTCTGCCAGACAACTCTTTGATATATCAAAAACTATTCTGAATGATCCTAATACTGGAGACTTTGAGCGGGCGGTTAGATTTTATATTGTGAATAAGTGCTCCTTTAGTGGTCTTACTGAAATTTCTTCATTTTCAGAACAAGCATCTAACTCTAACTTTAGTATTCGCGGAATTGAGAAACTTCCAGAATATTCTAAGTTGATTGAGAAGTGGCGCATCACTAATTACTCCTACGATTATCTGATGGATGGAAACAGGAGTGCTTTTATGTATCTCGATCCTCCTTATGACATTAAGGATAATCTCTATGGGAATAAGGGATCAATGCACAAAGGATTTGATCACGATAAGTTTGTTGCTGATTGCGATGCTAATCCTATGGATCAATTGGTGAGTTATAATTCTGATCAACTTGTAAAAGATCGTTTTAAGAACTGGAACGCTACTGAGTTTGATCTAACTTATACGATGCGTTCTGTTGGTGAATATATGCGAGAGCAAAAACAACGTAAAGAACTGCTACTATTTAATTATGGAATTGAAGGACTGGTTAAACTCGATCAATCAGACGAAGGACAATCTGACTGAGGAAAATCCCGAATTGATAAAGGAGTATGCTCCTTATATTATTAATCGCTGCTTATCTGGGCATATTGATACAATTCTTTTTGCAAATGAGATGAATATCAATTCTCATCTTGACAAAGATATGCAATATTCTTTTTTTCTAAATACTATAAGAAAAAGGAAGAGATTTTCTCCCTGGCTCCGTAAAGATAAAATCAAAGACTTAGAATGTGTGAAGCGTTATTATGGTTATAGTAACGAGAAGGCATCGCAAGCACTGAAAATTTTGTCAAAAGAGCAAATTAACTTTATCAAACAACGACTTGAAATTGGCGGAACAAAATGACAACTCAAACTATTGAACCTCAGGTAAACTGGTCTCAGGACCAAATGGTTGAAGTTATTCTCAATGAACCAGATGATTTTCTTAAGGTTCGTGAGACTTTGACTCGCATCGGAGTTGCTTCTAGAAAGGAAAAAAAACTCTATCAATCCTGCCACATTCTTCACAAGCAAGGTAGGTATTTTATTGTTCACTTTAAAGAGTTGTTTGCTCTTGATGGTAAGCACGCAAATCTCACAGTAAATGATGTTCAGAGACGAAATCGTATTGTTCGTCTTCTTGCAGATTGGGGACTTATTACTGTTGTGAAGCCTGATTCTGTAACTGATATTGCTCCACTCAATCAAATTAAAGTTCTTGCTTATAAAGATAAGGGTGATTGGATACTGGAACAAAAGTATAATATTGGTAAAAAAGGAAAAGGTGTAGATCCCGAATAAATAAGTATGAGACTCTTTTCGTGCGGTCTCTACAAAAGTCGGAACACCCTAAAAAGAGGTTGGGTTTTTTCCCTTCCTCTTTTTTTCGTATCTTGTATAATTAGTAGTATCGAATGCTTCGGGTTCGATACTAACACACTCGCTTTTTAAGGAGAACTATTATGTACACAACACTTGCAAAGTATAACACTGGAAATATTGAAAAATTTTTAACTGATTTAGAAAAAAATTTTATTGGTGCAGATGAATGGTTTCACCGTTTTGGAACGGTGCATGAATCTTCTACCAATTATCCACCATACAATCTAATTAAAGAAAGTTCCACAGAGTTTACTTTAGAGATTGCTCTTGCTGGATATAAAAGAGAAGATATTGAAGTATCTTCTGAATGGAATAAACTTTTTGTAGAGTGTAAGAAAGCACCTACAGAATATGAGTATATGCATAATGGAATTGCTCGTAGAGCATTTACACGAACTTGGACCCTTTCTGATGATGTAGTTGTTGGTGATATTTCTTTTGAAGATGGATTACTCACTATTAAACTAAATAGAGTTATTCCAGAACATCAAAAGAAAAAGGTATATGAAATCATTTCAGGAGTTCATGGAAATCTTAAAGGAGATGAAGGGTGATTTTGGGTCTGGTACAATGCCACCAAAACCAAAATGTTATGGAAAAACCACAACTTATGCTATACTTCCTGGAAAGAAAGTTTGTAAGTTTAAAAGAAAAAGATAAATAGAATTACTATCGTTGGCGCGAGGAGCACCTGTCAAAACCAGGTTGACTCCTCCTTTTTTTATTGGTAGAATATGTAGAGGTATGGAGTAAAAATGACTGTAAAACTTGTTCTTCTTAAATCGGGAGAAAATATAATTTCTGATATTAAAGAAGGATTTTTTGAAGACAAACTTGTTTGTTATCTACTAGAAAATCCATGCACAGTATCGGTTAATGGTTCTTATAGAGTTGTCGGTGAAGATGATTCTAGGGAAAATAAGGTAAGTATTTCTCTCACACCTTGGCCTAGTTTTTCCAAAGAAACAACAATAGAGTTAATTACTGATTGGATTGTTACTATTACAAATCCAAAAGATGAATTAAAATCAATGTATGAAATCGAAGTTTTAGGAATTAAAGAAGATGAAACCGACAAAGATAATAGTTCTGACGAACAGGCAAATTTTGATATCGCAGATTGAAGAAGTTACTTCTGAACTTGGAGAACCTGACTGTAAATTGATTGATCCTTTTATTGTTAAGGATAATCCAATTGCAGAAAACCAAAAAATTTTAGAACCTTTTCTTTCTGGATATACAAAAGAGAATACTTTTATGATGAGTTCTGACAAGATTCTCACTCTTGCAGACCCAACACCAACACTTATTGAAAAATATCAGGACCTTATTAAAGAATGAGTCTACGCTTCTACACTAATGTTCAGTTGATTGGAAACCAGTTTCTGGTACGTGGAGTTGAAAATGGAAAGAGATTTGAAACCAGGGATGAGTTCTTCCCTACTCTTTTTGTAAAAACTAAAAAAGAGTCTAAGTATAAAACATTAAGTGGAGAATCTGTTGAAACAGTTCAACCTGGAACTGTTAGGGATTGTCGTGAGTTTTATAACAAATATGAAAATGTAGATGGATTTGAAATCTACGGAAACGACCGTTACATCTACCAATATATTTCTCAAAAATATCCAGAGGATGAAATCAAGTTTGATATTAATAAAATTAAACTTGTAACTCTGGATATTGAGGTTGCATCTGAAGGTGGATTCCCTGATGTAGAATCTTGTTCGGAAGAAATCCTTGCAATCACTATTCAGGATTATACAACCAAAAAGATTATTAGTTGGGGTGTAAAACCATTCAAGAATACTCGTAGTGATGTAACTTATCATTACTGTCCGTCAGAGTATGAACTTCTCAATCACTTTATCAACTATTGGATGATTGATGTTCCTGATGTTGTGACTGGGTGGAACATTCAGATGTACGATATTCCATATATCTGTAAGCGTCTGAATCGTGTTCTTGGTGAAAAATTAATGAAGCGTTTTTCCAACTGGGGACTTGTAACAGAAGGAGAAGTCTTTATCAATGGACGTAAGCACACTACATTTGATGTTGGTGGACTAACTCAACTTGATTATCTTGACCTTTATAAGAAGTTTACTTATAAGGCACAAGAATCATACCGTCTGGATTATATTGCTGAAGTTGAACTTGGGCAAAAGAAACTAGACCACTCTGAGTTTGATACATTTAAGGACTTCTATACCAAAGGGTGGCAGAAGTTTATTGAATATAACATCGTTGACGTAGAACTTGTTGACCGTTTGGAAGACAAGATGAAACTGATTGAACTTGCTTTGACTATGGCATATGACGCTAAAGTCAACTATGCTGATGTGTTTTATCAGGTTCGTATGTGGGATAATATTATCTACAACTATCTCAAGAAGCGTGATATTGTTATCCCTCCAAGGAACAGGTCTTCAAAGAACGAAAAGTATGCTGGTGCATATGTAAAAGAACCAAAACCAGGTAAGTATGATTGGGTAGTGAACTTTGACTTGAACTCTCTATATCCTCACTTGATTATGCAATATAACATCTCACCAGAAACTCTTTTAGAAGAGAAGCACCCGACTGCAAGTGTAGATAAGATTCTCAACCAATCTATCAGTTTTGAGATGTATAAGGATTATGCTGTCTGTGCAAATGGTGCAATGTTCCGCAAAGATGTTCGTGGATTTCTTCCAGAACTTATGGAGAAGATGTATGAGGACCGTGTAATCTTCAAGAAGAAGATGATTGAAGCAAAGAAGCAGTATGAAAAGAAAAAGACAAAAGAGTTGGAAAAGGAAATTGCAAGATGCAACAACATCCAAATGGCAAAAAAGATTTCTCTTAACTCTGCTTATGGTGCTATCGGCAATCAGTACTTCCGTTATTACAAATTAGAAAATGCTGAAGCAATCACTTTAAGTGGTCAAGTCTCCATTCGTTGGATTGAGAGTAAGATGAACGCTTATCTAAATAAACTTCTTAAAACCGAGAATGTTGATTATGTTATTGCTTCTGATACTGATTCCATTTATCTTAATATGGGTCCTGTGGTTGAAACTGTATTCAAGGGAAGAGAGAAAACTACTGAAAGCATTGTCTCGTTCCTTGATAAGGTCGCTAGTATGGAACTTGAAAAGTATATTGAAGGTTCTTACCAAGAATTGGCGGACTATGTGAATGCTTATGACCAGAAGATGCAGATGAAGCGTGAGAATATCGCTGACCGTGGAATCTGGACTGCTAAGAAGCGTTATATCCTGAATGTCTGGGACAGTGAAGGTGTGCGTTATGAAGAACCCAAACTCAAGATGATGGGTATTGAAGCAGTCAAATCTTCCACTCCAGCTCCTTGTCGTAAGATGATTAAGGATGCTCTGAAGTTGATGATGAGCGGAACAGAAGATGAGGTGATTGACTTTATTGAGAATGCTCGTAAGGAATTTAAGAAACTTCCACCAGAACAAATTTCATTCCCTCGTTCAGCGTCTGATGTTCAGAAGTATTCTTCTTCATCTATGATTTATGAAAAGGGTACTCCCATTCACGTTCGCGGAGCACTTCTTTTCAATCACTACATCAAACAAAATAAACTAACTAATAAGTATTCTCTTATTCAGAATGGAGAAAAAATCAAATTTGTCTATTTGAAAAAACCAAATAGTATTCACGAGAATATTATTTCATTCATTCAAGAGTTTCCGAAGGAACTTAACCTTGACAGATACATTGATTATGACTTACAATTTGAGAAAGCATTTCTAGAACCACTCAAAATTATCCTTGATGCGATTGGGTGGAGTGTAGAAAAAACTGTAAACCTTGATTCATTTTTTGCGTAATGGAAGTACCTATTACTGAAAGTGAATTAGATGTTATTATTGAAAAATTAAAAGCATCTAATCCTCAACTTTATGCTAAATTGTGGTCTTATAAAATAAACCGTTTAAAAAAGGAACAAAATAATGGACTTTCTTAAAGATATTGTAAAAGAAATTGGTGGCGAATATACACAACTCGCTTCCGAAATTGATGAAACAGAAACATATGTTGACACAGGTTCGTATATTTTTAACGCACTGGTTTCAGGTAGTGTGTTTGGTGGTGTATCTGGCAATAAGATTACTGCTATTGCTGGAGAGTCTTCTACTGGAAAGACTTTCTTCTCTCTCGCTGTGGTTAAGAATTTTCTTGATAATAACCCCGATGGTTATTGTCTCTACTTTGATACTGAGGCTGCCATTACCAAATCTCTCTTGGAAAGTCGTGGCCTTGACACATCAAGGATTGTCGTGGTTAATGTTGTCACCGTAGAAGAGTTTCGTGGTAAGGCACTTAAGGCAGTAGATCTTTATATGAAGAAACCCGAAGGAGAACGCAATCCTTGTATGTTTGTGCTAGACTCTCTGGGGATGCTTTCCACCAGCAAAGAAATTAATGATGCTCTAAATGATAAAGAAGTTCGTGATATGACCAAATCACAACTGATTAAAGGTGCATTCCGTATGCTTACTCTAAAACTTGGTCAAGCAAATATTCCAATGATCGTTACTAATCACACCTATGATGTTATCGGAGCTTATGTACCAACTAAGGAAATGGGGGGAGGTAGCGGACTCAAGTACGCAGCGTCTACGATCATTTATCTCAGCAAAAAGAAAGAAAAGGATGGAACGGAAGTGGTCGGAAATATTATCAAGGCTAAGACTGCTAAATCGCGTTTGAGTAAAGAAAATAAGGATGTAGAGATTCGTCTTTATTATGATGAGCGCGGTCTTGATCGTTACTATGGTCTTTTGGAACTTGGTGAGATTGGTGGACTCTGGAAGAATGTAGCAGGACGCTATGAGATGGATGGTAAGAAAATCTATGCAAAGCAGATTCTTGCAAACCCTGAAGAATATTTCACTGAAGAAGTGATGCAAAAACTTGATGAGATTGCGAGAGAAGAATTTAGTTATGGATCTTAAATCTCTTCCATTATTTCCAATTCCCATTTCTGTTTGCAATTTTGGAAAAGAATTACATAACTTGAATGTAAGTCTTGTTGAAGATGCAGTACAAGAAAAAGATAAAGATCCTAATGGAGAAGATCATAGTAATTTTGGTGGTTGGCATAGTAAACCAAATTTAGAAACCAAATACGAAAGCTATTCTGAACTTTCTTCCATACTTACAAAATACGGAAACATTTATTGTAAGCAACACGGATATAAAGATGGGTTAGTATGTACTGATCTTTGGGCAAATATAAATCAAAGTGGTGATCTTAATTTTATGCATCATCACGGAACAACTGCCCTTGCTGGTGTTTACTATCCAATTGAATCTATAGTTGATGAAAACTGCAATTTCAACTATACTACTGAGAACCCAATTAAGGCAGGAACTTGGAACAATAATGATGGTGGAGCATTAGTACTTCAAGATCCTGCTTATGGAAAGAAAGTGCATTTGCTAAAGGATACTTCTTCTCCATATAATGTAGATTTTTATCACATCTATCCTACTTCATCTATTTTAGTATTGTTTCCAACATATCTTCTCCATATGGTTCTTCCATTTAGAGAGAATAAAATTAGAATGAGTGTATCGTTTGCTTTTAATTATGGATAAAGTTGAATTTTTAATTCTTAGAAACCTGTTACATAATGAAGAATACGTCAGAAAAGTTATACCTTTTCTTAAATCTGAATATTTTGAAGATCAGAATCAAAAAATTGTCTTTGAAGAAATTTTAGATTTTGTCTCAGAATATAATCAACCAGCAACCAAAGAAGTTCTTTGTATTGAAGTAGAAAAACGTAAAGACATTAATGATACTTCCTTCAATGAAATTCTTCAGTTGGTTTCTTGTCTTGACAATGTTCCTGCAGAGTTTAATTGGTTAGTTTCCACAACAGAAAAGTGGTGTCGTGATAGAGCAATTTATCTTGCTCTGATGGAATCTATTCATATTGCTGACGGCAAAGATGAAAAGAAGAATCGTGATAGTATTCCTTCCATTCTTTCTGATGCTCTTGCTGTAAGTTTTGATAACCATATTGGACACGACTACTTACAAGACTATGAACAACGTTACGAGTCTTATCACAAAAAGGAGGATAAAATTGAATTTGATCTTGAATACTTTAATAAAATTACCAAAGGTGGTCTCCCTAACAAAACTCTTAATATCGCTCTTGCTGGTACGGGCGTCGGGAAGTCTCTATTCATGTGCCATGTGGCTAGCTCCGTCTTGCTCCAAGGACGGAACGTTCTGTACATTACGCTTGAAATGGCAGAAGAACGTATTGCTGAAAGAATTGATGCGAACCTCCTGAATGTTCCTATTCAGGATATCGCAGATCTTCCAAAGCAAATGTTTGAGAACAAGATTACAAATCTTGCTAAGAAAACTCAAGGAACTCTAATTATTAAAGAGTATCCAACTGCTTCAGCACACTCTGGACATTTTAAGTCTCTTTTGAATGAACTTGCATTGAAGAAGTCATTTCATCCAGATATTATCTTTATTGATTATTTGAATATCTGTTCTTCCTCAAGATTTAAAGGTGGAAGTAACATCAACTCTTATACTCTGGTTAAGTCCATTGCAGAAGAACTTCGTGGTCTTGCTGTAGAGTTTAATGTTCCTATTATGAGTGCAACACAAACTACAAGAAGTGGGTTTGGTTCTTCTGACGTTGAATTGACAGATACTTCTGAATCTTTTGGTCTTCCTGCGACTGCTGACTTGATGTTTGCACTGATTTCAACAGAAGAACTTGAAGGTCTTGGTCAAATCTTGGTGAAACAACTGAAAAACCGATATAATGATCCAACCATTCACAAACGTTTTGTGGTTGGTATTGATCGTGCAAAAATGCGTCTTTATGACTGCGAACAATCAGCACAACAAGATATTCTTGACAATGGGAAAGAAGAAGAGTATGATTATGAAGATAAGAAACCTAAAAAATCATTTGAGGGATTTAAATTCTGATATGACACAAGTTATTGATACAAACAAATATATTGAATTCGTTCGTCAAACTACAAGTCCTGCAAGCAGTGATTTTGCTCAACTGCTTTCTCGTCTGACTGAACTTGAAGCAAGTGCTGATGCTGATGTTCCTCGTCTTCTAACTGCTGCTCTTGGTATGAGTGCAGAAGCAGGAGAGTTTACTGAAGTTGTGAAAAAGATTTTCCTTCAGGGAAAACCTTATAATGAAGAGAATGCCTTTCATCTGAAGAGAGAACTTGGGGACATTTGTTGGTATCTGTCTCAGGCATTTATGGCTCTTGATACTAACTTTGAAGAAATCCTCAAGATGAACTATGAGAAACTGAGTGCTCGTTATCCTGAGGGAGCATTTGATGTTTATCGTTCTGAAAATCGTGTGGAGGGAGACCTGTGAGTAAAGAAAAACAAGTAACAATCAAAATGGATGCTCGTTCAGCAGCAGCAGTTCGTCAAGTTCTTTTTGATTCTCAAAAAGGATATACTTATGATAAAGTAAGTATTCCTCCTCGTATTGCTGATATTCGTACAGTCATTCAGGATCTTGATGATAGTATCGGTGCTGTTCTTGGTGTTTGATAAATAAATCGGAAGGTTGCTCTAACCCCTTGACTTTTTAGTCAAGGGGTTTTATAATATCTAAACTTGGGGTGTTCGTATAACGGTTATTACTCTGGATTTGCATTCCAGCAATAAGGATTCGATTTCCTTACACTCCATTATAAATAGAGAGTAGTAGAGTTGCTATTCTAAAATGGGTAAAAAAGTTTATGATTGGTCTATAATATCTGCAGATTATAACTCTGGATTAGGATATAGAGATTTGCATAAGAAATATGGTATTAGTGCTGGAGCAATTGCAAAGGCAAAGAAAAGAGGAGATATAGAATCAAGGACTATCAGTGAAGGACTCAAAGTTCGTTATGCAAATAATCCAAGAGAGTTGAGTGATTTTGGAACTCATAGATTGTGTAAGTGTTGCAACCAAACAAAAGAAATAAAAGAGTTTAGAGTTGCAAATAGAGGGAGGCAAAATTATTATAGATGGATGTGTTTTTCCTGCGAAAGAGTTGTATTGGATAAAAGAAGAGATGATTACAAAGAAGAATTTTTGAATTATAAAAAGACATTATCCTGCAATAGATGTGCAAATAATGACTATAGAGTTCTTCAGTTTCACCATACAAATTCTGATAAAGAATTTAATGTATCTTCTAAAATAGGACAGAGAAAACTTTCTTCTTTAATGAAAGAGATTGATAAGTGTGAAGTGTTATGTGCAAACTGTCATTTCATAGAACACTATAGAGAATAATAAATACTTGAAAGAGTTTTTTAGGATTATGGCGGCACCTGGAGAAGGAGGAAGAGTATATGAAAGAGGGTTAGTTGAAGCACTAAAAGCATTTGGATATGTTCCTCAAAATTATCAACCAGCGGAATCTGACGATACTCGCCCTGATATAGAAATGACTGTTAATGGTATAAGTGCTGGGGTAGAAGTAAAGTTAGATTCTAAAGCTGCTTTTGGTTCCGGAACTGTGGATTTTGATTATGTAAGATTTGCCTCAGGTAGAGACCCTTGGGTTTATGGTGGTAAAGGTGCTAAGGCTGGACAGTTAATAGAAGAAATGGCTAAAAAAGAAAAACTTCTTGAGACAATAAATGAAAAATGGTTTACAAAAAATACTATTGTTGAAGGATATGTTCCGTATAAAATTGAAAATCAAAGATATTTGAAAAATATAAAACTACCATCAAAAAAAGAACAATATACCAAAGACCAAAAAAGTCTTCCCGAAATAAAAATTGATATTCCAACACAATATATTTCAACATATTATGTAAGTAAAGATAGTCCTTATTTGCAGACTGGAGACTGTGGTTTATGTATTCTTGGTAATGTTGACCCACTTAAACTTGCTTCTAAAGGAGTTCCAAAATTTAGACCTCAGGGTGCATACTTTAGAGTAAGAGTTCAACCAAAAGGTTCCGGAAATTATAGATTTGCTTATGAGATGTATATTAAAGGATTAAATAAGTCTCCATTTAGTCTTGGGGTATCTGGTCCTGGAGGCAGAGTTACTTCTGCAGACCTTAACTTTTTAAGATAATCTAAATAAAAGTATATCAACACAAAATATGAAAAGTTTTCTAAATTTTCTAACTGAAGCAACAGCATCGCAAGCAGCAATGCAAGCAAAGAAACTTGGATTGACTGGAGACGGTCATGGTGGATGGATTGACCGTTCTGGTAAAGTTGTTGCAAGAACAGATAAAGGAAAACTCAAGCATATTGAGGGTCGTCAAGCAAAAGGTGCAGAACAACCAACAGCACAGACACCTAAAGGAGCAGCAGCACCCTCCCCACAACCAACTGCAGCAGCACAGGCACCTTCTCCACAACCTCAAGCAGCACCAGGACAAGCGCCACAAGAACAACCAGCAGAAGAACTACCACCACTCACGGTTGTCTTCGGTCGCTTCAATCCCCCAACAGTAGGACACGAAAAACTTCTCAAGTCTGCAAAGAGAATTTCTGCTGGTGGAGATATTAAGATTTATCCTTCAAGATCTCAAGATCCAAAGAAAAATCCTTTAGATCCTAATACTAAAGTTTCGTATATGAAGAAAATGTTCCCTGAGTTTGAGGAGAACATTATTAATGACAAAGATATGAAGACTATCTTTAATGTTCTTGTGAATGCTAATGGAGATGGATATACAAATGTCAATATTGTAGTTGGTTCTGATCGTCAAGCAGAATTTGAAAACCTTGCTCAAAAATATAACGGAGATCTTTATACATTTGACCAGATTCGTGTAATCTCTGCTGGAGTAAGAGATGCTGATGCTGAAGGTGTGGAAGGAATGTCTGCATCCAAGATGAGAAAAGCAGTAATGGATGATGACTTCAAATCATTCCGTAGAGGAACTCCAAAGACACTTGATGATGGACAAGCACAAGCACTTTTTAATGCTGTTCGTCAAGGAATGGGTGTAAAGAAGTCAAAAGTTAAGAAAGAAAGTTATTCTTTATGGCAGATTGCTCCAAAGTATGATATGAGAAATCTTCGTGAAAATTATGTAAGAGGTAGAATATTTAATCTTGGAGATAAGGTTGAAAATTTAAATACAGGATTAGTTGGTGAGGTGATGCGTAGAGGAACCAATCACCTAATCTGTGTAACCGAAGAAGGATATATGTTTAAGTCCTGGATTAAGGATTTGATGGAATACACGGAAGTTAAGATGGACAGTCCAATGAGAGATGCAAAGCATCCTAATACTCTTGTAGGAACAACTGGAGCATTCAAGCATTATGCTTCTTTAACTCCTGGAGCAATTGGAACAAACAAGGAGTATCTTCAGAAGGGTGGTAAGGCATACGGCATCAATTTCATAAATAAGTATAAGGCAAAAAAGCAAGTACTTGTTAAGATGACTAATAATCACGTAAAAGATATCTCTGCAATTTATCTAGAGCAGATCGTTGAATCAGCAGTTCCTGGTAAACCAGCAGAAAGACTTGGTGCTGTAACTGCTATTCCTAAAGATGAGAGAGACGCTGCTAGAGAAAGAACTCTTGCAAAAGCAAAAGCGATGAGGGAAAAGAGTCGTATTAAAGAAGCATTTGTAGATCCAGAGCAGGGTGAAGCACCAAGCGGAAGATCTCCATTAGAAAATGTATCCGATCACCCCAAAGCATCTGTAAGAAGAAAAGCGGTGAAAGGATTTAAAAAGCAGATGGAAAAGGAATATGGTGGAAAATGGAAATCAAGATCTAGTGATCCGGTAAGTGAAGAAAAGAAAGCAAAGCGTTGGTGGGATGATGATGGAGATGATATTGGATATGAAGAAGGAGAAGTTTCAGGTAAGTTTAAGAAAAAGAAAGTAAAAGAAGCATTAGATCCTGTTGGTAAAGAAGATGATGATATTGATAATGATGAAGATGTGGATAAGTCTGATTTATACTTAAAAAATCGTAGAAAAGTTCGTTCAAAAGTAATCGCTAAAGAAGGATATTCAAACTGGAGAGAAGACCTTTCTGAAGTAGTGGGTGATATTCCTAAAGATAAGAATGATGAAAAAATTGCAGAGAAGACTGTAAAAAATAAAATCAAAATTAACCCAAATATGGGTGAGGCAGTAGAAAATCTTGGTGGTACTCTACTTGAAATGGTAGAGGTTGATGAAATGGATTATATTGTTGAGAGTGTTTATGATGAACTTCTTGATGAAGGTTATGAAGAAGGTGATATTGAAGAAGCACTTGAGTTTGCTCTGACTGAAGCAAAGGTAACTTTTGGTCACGATACTCCAACTGCAGAAAAGAAAAGAGGAAGTTTGTTAGCAGCAGCAAAACAAAAACTTGCAAGCAAAGTTTCTGGTGCTAAAAAGGCAGTAAAGCAAGCAGTAGCAACTGGTGCAAGAAAGGTTGCTAAAGGTGCATTAGGTGTTGCTCGTAAAATGGAAGGCGGAGATAAAACTCCAAGTACAGCACACACTGGAGCAAGAAAGGCATCAACCTATCGTGGTGCTGGTGCAGGTCAAAAGGAAAGAGTAAGTAGTGGTTCTTATAAAGGACCAGAAAAGAAAACCACAGAAAAACCATCTGATCCTTGGGAAGGTAGTGCAACAACCCCCGCAAAACCAAAAGCAAAACCAGCAGCAAAGAAACCTGCAGCACCAAAAGCAAAACCCAAAACCACTAAAGTAAGTGGTGGAACTGCTAAGGCACCTGCAAAAAAGAGAAAGTCAAAGTTGGATAGTCTTCTTGCTGATATTAGAAGCGAGCAAGTTCAAATTGATGAAAAAACATTAACTACTGCTGAGACTAAAGAAAAGGAAAGAATCGTAAAGTCAATGAAGGATAAGGCAGCAGATTTTGAAAAGAGATATCCTGGTCGTGGTGAAGAAGTAATGTATGCAACTGCTACCAAAATGGCTAAGAAAATGGCTGAGCAGGCAATGGAACTTCAACAAAAAACCCAACAGTCTGGTCAATCAGATGCAGCTCAAAAAAAATTAACACAGCAAAGAGAAATTCAAAGACAAAGAGAAGTGCAAATAATTCAAAGAAAACTCCAAGCATTAAAATCTGCTCCAAAAGGAGTTGATAGTGATATTACTGCTTGATTGCTAAATATATTATGGTTAATCTTATAGGAGGTTATTATGTTAACTGGTACTCTATTATTTGCTGTTAAGAGTGGTCTCAGCGCAGCAAACGTCCAACTTATTCTTGGCGTTCTTCTTGCTATTTCCGAAGTTCTTGGTGCTGATCCAAGAGTTAAGGCAAATGGAATTATTTCATTCCTTCTTCTTCAAGCACAAAATCTTCTGAAAGCAAAAAAAGAAGGGTGAAGTAAAACAAAATAAGTTTATATAGAGACTGGTTTTATCAGTCTCTATTTTTTATAAATATTTCTACGAATAAAATTAGTACAGGTAAAAAGAATGGCACTCTGGGGAATTTCCACAACAACTGAAACTGCGGCAAATAATTATGCTATTCCAAAGTATCAGCATAGCGTAGATCGCAATAGAAGTCCTTGGAATACTTTTGCGGATGTTCGTGGTTGGATTCAAAGATGGTATGGAACGACTGAAAATTCTGGACTTTCTTCCAGTTATTATGATGAAGTATTAATTCCTGTTGTTGGACTTAATACAGGAACTGATGCAGCTGGAAATCCCGGGGAAAATAACACTGGACTGGGAACTGCTACTCCAGTTGCTGTCTTTTTTGAAGATCCAAACTTAGCATCTCCAATTTCTATTGGTGCTGGGGGAACGACTGGAATTGGAACTGGAAGAACTGGTTATGTTCACGTAGTTTGGAATGAAAATGTTTATTGTTCTGCCGGAGCAACAGTTAAAATTCTTCGTTCTACAGGAACAGCACTAATTGGAACTGCATCATCTATTGGATCATCTGTAGTTAATTATACAAATGCTGATGGGTATGTTGTAGAAACATTCAACGGTCAGATTTCAAATAGAATTGCATTTGCCTTCCCAGTCCCAACTGCAGTAAGTGGAATAGGTACTGTACTTTCAGTTGATTTGACTTCTGGAGTTGTTGGTACTATTACAGATTTTTCTGGCGGTGGACCCGTTACAAAAATACTCTCTTCAAATCTCATCTGTAATGTTGGTGGTGCTGGAACTTATCTGTCTGGAGTTGGTATCGGTACTACAACATTGACTATTGTTGCCTGATTAATATATGATTTTTAATGAACTGAATGAGGATAACTTTCTCTTATTTGCTATTAAAAATTATGAAAATCCTCAAGCAGTCACTAAAGAAGACTTTGAAAAGGATTTAAATCATTTTAAGTATATTAAAAGACTGTTAAAAAGATATAAAAGAGAAGGTGAATTAAAAACTCATCTTCTCTTAAATCATTTTATTATTCTTTATAATATTTTTGGTGAAGCAACGACTCCAATGTTGTTTTTTAAAATTGAAAAGGAATTGTGGTCTGTCTTAAAATCTTTTATAATTTTTCTAAATAGGCTGCCAGAATATCCAAAATCTGGTATTCACGATATTCAAGTTGATCTTTATTGTTTAGCAGAACTCAACAAAATCTACAATGGAAAAGAAGAAACTTGATTGGATTATTTCAATAGTCCGAGAAGAAATGATGTCAGCAAATGCTCCTGGTGGGTCTGGTGGATTTAGTGGTTCTTCTGATCCAAAAGGTCCTACTGCAGGATTTGACCCTGTTATGAAGTTTGATGGTAGGGGTAAGATTGCTAGAAGACTTCCTCCACAATATAGGAGTGATTTGATTAAAAAGAAAGAAATCAAAAATAATAAATAATTTTAATACTACTTGAGGTATTTGTTCCTGTAGTAAGGAAATAATATTCTTGGATAGAAATGTTCAATCAAAATACTACGGCAGACACTAAAATCGCTGTTTTAGAAGAAAGGCTTTCGTCATACGAACTTATGATGAAAAAAATAGACGAGGCCATTCAAATAATGGGCAAAACAAGTCAGAACATCAGTAAGATGCTTGCTGTCCACGAAGAAAAATTAGAACAGTGTGGTAAAGCAGATGATTTGCTTACTAAAATGATTTATGAAATGAAAGAACAAGGTGATGAGCACTGTACTAAAGTATCTGAAAGAATTGAGGCCCTGGAAGAAAAGATAGATGAGCGTATAGAAGCAGTAGATAAAAAAGTTGATGACGTAACAAAGTTTCGCTGGTTAGTTGTGGGTGCTTTAGTAATAGTTTCCTTTGTATTCTCTCAATCCAGTATGGTCGTGGATATTTTGACACCAGATAATCAACCAAATTATAGAATAGAAACTAAAAGATAATAAATTTATTTTTGCAGTATCATAATTGCATATAGTTGTAGACTTATTGACTCCAGATAATACTAAAGTTAGAATAGAAAAATCTAAATAATTAAGTGTTGGCATAAGATGCCAATGAAAATCAAAAACAAGACAACACTCTATTCGCTTCAAAAAATTACAAATTCAGTCGTAAAGTGGACGAGTCTTATGACTGCATTGTGCCTTGACAAGACGCGATAATCTGGTAGAGTAGATGGACATATTAAGGATTGGTTATGGATTTCGTTGATGTAAAGTACATCAATTTGCTTTCTTCGCGTTTTCAAAAATTCAAGAAAGTAAAGCATAATCTTTACAACTTTCGTTGTCCAATTTGTGGAGATTCGCAGAAAAATAAAAGCAAAGCAAGAGGATATCTTTATCAGGTCAAAAATAATACTAATTTTAAGTGTCATAATTGTGGACTCAATATATCCTTCAACAATTTCTTAAAACAAATTGACCCAGTAATCTATAAACAATACTCTTTCGAAAAATTTAAGGAAGGTAATACTGGAAAAAACTTTACAGTACAGGAACCAGTTTTTAAATTTGAAGCACCAAAGTTTAAACCTAAGTTAGATTTACCCAAAGCATCATCAAATCCTGATGCAAAATCATATCTTGAAAATAGAAAATTAAATCCGGATAAATTCTATTACGCAGATAAATTTAAATCTTGGACTAATTCTGTAAAGAAGGTCTTTGATGATACTTCTAAAGATGAACCTAGGATTATTATTCCTTTGTTCTATCAAAATACTCTTATTGGATTTCAAGGTAGAGCACTAGGACCCAGTAAGATTAAATACATTACTGTAATGCTTAATGATGACGCACCAAAAATCTACGGTCTTGATGAAATACAAAAAAGTAAAACTGTATACATCACGGAAGGTCCCTTTGACTCAACTTTCATATGCAACTCAATTGCTCTTTGTGGTGCAGATGGTGATGTTGATAAGTGGGGTGTTAACAGGCGTGTGTGGATTTATGATAACGAACCACGTAATGCAGAAATCCATTCAAGAATCTCCCGTGTTATTGAACGTGGAGAAAAAATTGTAATTTGGCCAAGTTCAATAAAAGAAAAAGACATTAATGAGATGGTATTGTCTGGACTGAATGTTCAGTCTGTGATAGAATTAAATACTTATTCTGGATTAGAAGCAAAACTTAAATTTACTACCTGGAAGAAAATATGAGCAACGGTACAAAGGTTAAAAAGCGTGATGGACGAATTGAGTCTCTTGACCTAGACAAGATGCATTTGATGGTTGAAGAGGCGTGTAAGGGTCTTGCAGGCGTCTCTGCGAGTCAAGTTGAGATGACCTCTGGTATTCAATTTTATAGTGGAATTACCACCGCAGAGATTCAAGAGATTCTGATTCGTTCTGCTTCTGATTTGATTGATTTGGATCATCCAAATTATCAGTATGTTGCTGCTCGTTTGCTTCTCTTTGCTGTTCGTAAGCAACTTTATGGAAAGATGAAGGAACTTCCTAATCTTGAGCAGCACATTTATGTTTGTGTGAATAAAGAAGTCTATGATAATGATATCTTTAACAAGTATTCAAAAGAAGAGATTGAGCGGGCTAATTCGTATATCGATCATGATCGTGACTATCTGTTCACTTATGCAGGTCTACGTCAGGTCGTTGACAAGTACCTTGTGCAAGACAGGAGTACTGGTGGAGTATATGAGACACCTCAATTCATGTATATGATGATTGCTCTGACTATTTTTGCAGAGTATCCAAAAGCAACAAGAATGTCATATGTAAAGAGGTATTATGACGCAATCTCAAAACACAAAATCAACATCCCCACTCCCATTATGGCAGGAGTGCGAACACCACTTAGACAATTTGCTAGTTGTGTTCTTGTTGATGTTGATGACACCCTCGATTCTATCTTTAGCTCTGATATGGCAATTGGTAGGTATGTTGCACAAAGGGCGGGCATCGGTATCAACGCAGGCAGAATCCGTGGCATCAACGCTAAAATCAGAGGCGGAGAAGTTCAGCACACGGGTGTTGTCCCATTCCTCAAAAAGTTTGAGGCAACTGTCCGATGCTGCACTCAAAATGGCATCAGAGGTGGAAGCGCAACTGTCCACTTTCCAATCTGGCACCAAGAAATAGAAGATATTCTTGTCCTTAAAAACAACAAAGGAACTGAGGATAATCGTGTCCGTAAACTTGATTATTCTATTCAAATCAGTAAATTGTTCTATGAAAGATTCATCCAAGATCAAGAGATTACTCTCTTCAGTCCCCACGACGTACCTGGACTTTACGATGCTTTCGGAACAGATCATTTTGACAATCTCTATGTTTCGTATGAGGAAGATCCGTCCACTCCGAAAAAGACTATTAAAGCACAAGAACTCATTCTCAGTCTCCTTAAAGAACGTGCGGAGACGGGTCGTATCTACATTATGAATATTGACCATTGTAATTCTCACTCATCCTTTAAGGATAAAGTGAATATGAGCAATCTTTGTCAAGAAATTACACTCCCAACTGATCCTATTCAGCATATTGATGATACTCACGGCGAGATTGCACTTTGCATTCTTTCTGCAATTAATGTGGGTAAAGTGAAATCAGATGAAGAATTGGAAGATCTTTGTGATCTTTCTGTTCGTGGTCTGGATGAGTTGATTGACTATCAAAAATACCCCGTATTAGCAGCTGAGATCGCCACTAAGGCACGTCGTTCTCTTGGGATAGGATTTATTGGTCTTGCACACTATCTTGCAAAACTTGGTTATAATTATGATTCCCAAGAAGCATGGGATGCAGTTCACGGACTTTCTGAATCTTTCCAGTATTATCTTCTGAAAGCATCAAATCAACTTGCTAAGGAGAAAGGATATTGTGAATACTTTGGTCGTACTAAGTATTCTGATGGTATTCTTCCTATCGACACATATAAAACAGATGTAGACGAAATTTCATCCATTGGACTTCAACATGACTGGGAATCTCTTAGAGCGTCTATCCTGGAATATGGACTCAGACACTCAACACTGTCCGCACAGATGCCATCGGAGAGCAGTTCCGTTGTGTCAAATGCAACCAATGGAATTGAACCTCCCCGTGGATTCTTGTCCATTAAGAAATCCAAGAAAGGACCACTCAAACAGATTGTTCCTCAATATCATACTCTTAAGAACAATTATACGCTTCTTTGGGATATGGAGTCCAATCGTGGTTATATTAATATTGTTGCTCTGATGCAGAAGTTCTTTGATCAAGCAATTTCTGGAAACTGGTCATATAACCCAGAGAATTATGAAAATAATGAAGTTCCTGTTTCAGTAATGGCAAATGATTTTCTGACTACATACAAGTACGGGTGGAAAACTTCCTATTATCAGAATACCTACGATATTAAGACTGATGAAGTGGTGGAAGAGAAACCCAATCTTCAAGATTTAATTGATGAGTTAAGTTCAGTAGAGGAGGGAGAGTGTGAATCCTGTGCAGTTTAAAATTTCTTCAACAGAAGAATCTACAGATATGAAAGGAATGACAGTTTTTAATACGGAACAAGTTGATACTAAGAAGCAACCAATGTTTTTTGGTAAACCTCTTGGAATTCAGAGATATGATTCTTACAAGTACCCAATCTTTGATAAACTGACAACTCAACAACTTGGATACTTCTGGAGACCCGAAGAGGTATCTCTCCAGAAGGATCGTGGAGATTATCAAACCTTACGTCCTGAGCAAAAGCACATCTATACTTCTAATCTGAAGTATCAGATCATGCTTGATTCTGTTCAGGGTCGTGGACCTGGTATGGCATTCATTCCATATTGTTCACTTCCTGAACTGGAAGCATGTATGGAAGTGTGGGGATTTATGGAGATGATCCATAGTCGTTCATACACTTATATCATCAAAAACATTTATTCAGACCCTTCTGAGGTGTTTGATACTATTATTCACGATGAACGCATTCTAGAGCGTGCTAGGAGCGTTACAGAGTCATATGATGACTTTATTCAATCTGCACAAGTTTATGGATCTTCCGAACAATGGAAGCATCAACTTGAAGGAGTCTCATACGCAAAGGAATCACTCAATGATGTCAAACGAAAACTGTACAGAGCAGTCGCAAACGTTAATATTCTTGAAGGTATTCGCTTCTACGTTAGTTTTGCTTGTAGTTTCGCCTTTGGTGAACTTAAGCTTATGGAAGGATCCGCTAAAATCATCTCTCTCATTGCGAGAGACGAAAACCAACACCTAGCACTTACTCAGAATATTCTGAATAAGTGGAGGGAAGGTGATGATCGTGAAATGCAACAGATTGCAAAAGAAGAAGAAGAATGGGTTTATAAAATGTTTGATCTTGCTGTAAACGAAGAAAAGAAATGGGCAGATTACCTGTTCAAAGATGGTAGTATGATTGGACTGAATGATAAACTTCTTCAGCAATATGTTGAATGGATTGCGAATCGTAGACTGAAAGCAATCGGTCTCAAACCACAATATGATATTTCAGCAAACAATAATCCACTTCCTTGGACACAGCACTGGATTTCTTCCAAAGGTCTTCAAGTAAGTCCGCAAGAAACGGAAGTTGAGAGTTATTTGGTTGGTGGAATCAAACAAGATGTTGGTTCAAACACATTTGCTAATTTTAAACTTTGACTAATACAACAACCTGAAATATAATATTATATAAATAGTATTAGAGTTCAGGTTGTTAAAATGTATTATGTTTATGTATTAATAGACCCGAGGGTTAATCTTCCTTTCTATGTTGGAAAGGGGAAAGGTAATCGGGTCTATTTCCATTTATCGGAGCAATCAAGGGCAAAATCAGACAATTTTAAAAAGTTTGATAAGATTAAAAAAATAAGAAAAGAAG
>Ga0315909_10002482_pt1 | contig 23621 bp, 23 predicted proteins | sample LakEriMetagenome_11_FD_203527 | JGI IMG/M metagenome (GOLD analysis project Ga0315909, IMG submission 203527) | Freshwater fungal communities from buoy surface, Lake Erie, Ohio, United States - Buoy 2 MA125 | ecosystem: Environmental > Aquatic > Freshwater > Lake | place: USA: Lake Erie, Ohio...
GTGGTCAGGACTTTGCTGCCGTTGAGGTAGGCCACACCATTTGCGGTTCCTCCGGAGAGAGTTACGTTGCCAGAGGCGGTGATGTCAGTCAGTCCAGACAATGCGCCTGCATCGCTCAGGATACCAACGGAGTTCTGAATCAGTTTGCCAGTGGTGGTGTCAAAACGCGCCAAAGCATTGTCTGTAGCCGATGCTGGGCCAACAACATCACCAGATGCACCTGCGGCAGAAGCCAACAACGTCACCACACCGGAACTGTTCTTGAAATACAGTTTTCCATCCGCGTAGTTAAGCGCAAGTTCAGCACCCGATGCGCTGCTGGTCAGATTCGCAGCCGATGGCACGTTGGACGCAGTGCCAGATGCGTAAATGAGCAGGGGCGTGTATCCAGTCTGGGCCATGATTTACCTCACTTTTGATTGGGTATTAGAAATGATTTCAGCCTTTTTTTCAACCGCAAACAGGTCATCCAATGCCTGCAAAACGGTCTCTGGCTCAACAAATTTATTGGGGTCATGTTCTACGAACTCCCACCATAAAAATTGATTCTCGTGCAGACAGTCCCTGCTCTTGAGAAGGTTCACGTTCTCAGGGTGCCCATAAATCAACGGATCAGACACCGACCAAAGAACAATTCCCTTTTTTCCCTCATCCCAGCCCAGGTGCTGAAAAAAACTGTCGCACGCAATCCATGTGTCACACTGCCTGATCAACTCACGCAACTGCTGGACGGATAAGTCCATCCTGAAGTCAGACACAAGTTGCCCCTCTCCAGTGATTCCGACTTGAATAATCTCATCATCAATCATGGGGATCAACTGCTCCCAGAACGGGTAGTTCTTGGGATTTTGCTTTCCACTCATGAGAGCCTTGGAGTACGGAGAAATCAAGATCATGCGTACATCCTCCTGTACGCCCCCTCAAGATTTCCCCTCCACTTCCACTGATCCATCTTGCCGTATACGTTAAACATGTCAATGCTGCCAAACAGCGCCTGCGCCTCTGCAATCGACCGGCAGGGCACTATCTCTGGATAGCAACCAAAGATGACTGGATTTTCGATTTCAGGCAGAACATGAGTGAACACAATGTGATCGCCCATGCCGCAGTTGAGCACGACAATCGTCTTGTCGCGATGAGCCAGGAAATTTTGGAAGATCTCCTCATCTTGCTCGTACAGTTTTTGGTTCGTCTCACTGCGGATACCACCCTGCGGATTTTTCAAATGCCATGTCACAGCATCAGGCACCACCAGAACCTTGTATCCTTTCTGAAACAGGCCGTATGTGAACAATGTCTCTTCCCTGTGCGCCACTCGAGATAAGCCTGTGTTGTAGTCATACACACCGGCACGATACAAAAACGTGCAATGCAAATGCTCTACCTCTTGCACCAGCTTGATATAAGACCACTGGATGTTCGGCTCGGAATTGATCATGTCAATCCGTCCGGTTGCCTCAATTGGCTTGGGATCAAATGGTTTGGTCAGAACAGATCCACCAATAGCGCCGACATCGTCTGCAATGTGCTTGCAAAGATTCTCCAACACGTTCGGCTCGGGGATCGCATCATCATCTATCCGCCAAACCCAATCAAAACCCATTCGGTTTGCGATCTGATGGTTGTGATGCTGGCCTTTCTTTGCCGCAAAGAGCCACTCCCAGGCAATGTTCTTCTCTTGCAAAATCTCAAAGAAGTGCGAATAAATCAATTCTGATCGCACATCCTGCGGCTCGTCGTTGTCGTCAAAGATGACGAGCTTATCAACAGGCCGTGTCTGCATGATGATGGCCTGTAGAGCCAGTGGCAACGTACTGTTATACCGCCCCCTGGTGGAAATTGAACAAAGAATTTTAGTCATTTGTCCACCGGCAAATCATCAAGTTCAAACGGTTTGTGTCGCTGATAGGGTGAGCTACCGGCGAAATCTCTCCGGCCTCGTTGATGTAGTTGAACTCAAAACCGGGGAAGTGGCTCTCCTTGAGCCCATGCAGCTTGTGGTGCGGCCCCCAGAAACCAACAGGCTCATTCATAGGCACAGTGATCATCAATCGCTTACAGTGCTTTTTTAGGCGCTCTACAACCTCAAGACCGTTGTCGATGTGCTCAATGACCTCAAACGCAACAATCGAATCGTACTGCTCAAGCGGGAACTGATTGATGTCTGAATTGAAAAACTTGGTGTGCTCACCCCAGCCCTGCTCTTTTGCTACTTCGACAATGATCGGGTCATAGTCCACACCCGTGTAATCAATGTCTTTTGAAAAGAACTGTGTACCGTAGCCGTTTGAGCAGCCAATCTCCAAAACTTTCTTGCCGACCAAGTTGTCATTGGCCCATTTGTACCGAGTGATTTCGCGGGGAAATACATTATCTCCCTTCAGGAAAACTGCCCTCTCCCAGTAGTTGGACAGTCGCCACCGATACCACTCAAAGTTGTACTTTTTGGCAAGCCTGAGACTGTTCCGCAAAAAGATGTCGTCCCATCCTTTGACCAAGTCAGGGTCGTGCATCGTGCCCTCGCCCTTATGGTAGATCGGGAACCACCCTGTGTATTGCGTACCATCCCACGTTTTAGAGAGCGCCTCCTGCACCTCAAAACCGGCCTTCTCTGCCTCAATACAGAACTCGGTGTCCTCACCACCACCAACCCCGTATTCCTCGTTCAAAAGACCAATGGTGTCAAAGACTTTGCGGTCAACCATCACACAGAAAAAGACTGCGAAATCACGCCCCGCTGGCTCCGACGGCCCCTTGATCACACACGATATGCCGCATTTCGGGTTTTCCTGGAAAGGCTTTTCAAACAACTCCAACCAGCAAGTCTTTGGTTGCTCTAAAAGCAATGTGTCATTGTTCAATAAAACAATGCGCTGCCCGGTCGCAACCTTGATGCCCTCGTTGGTGGCCTTTGCATAACCAAGCGGCTTGTCATCCCAGATAACTTTGAAGTGACTGGAAAACCCAATTGCATCAAACTGATTCTTGAGAGATTGCAAGTACCAAAATGTATTGTCAGTGCATCCGTTGGCAGAGATGACCAATTCTACGTCGGTCAAGTCTGTCCACTTAAAAATGGAGTCAATGCACGGCTTGAGGTACTTGTCGCAGTTGTTGTACGTCGGTATGACGATGCTATATTTCATTAGAAAGCGCCTCCTGAAACGCCGCCCGTTATGGCGTTTGTCGTTCCATTGTAGGTCAAGCCGCTATTGACAAACACAGATTGACTGCCCGTTGTTCCTGTAACAAAAGTTAAATAAGCGGTGGTTGCGGTGCTGGTGGAAACAGTGACCGTTGTGGGAGGTGCTCCAGAAAATCCGCTCCACCCAGAGGTGCCGCTAAACCCAGAAAGACCAGAGCCAGAAAAACCAGAAATGCCCGAAAAACCAGAAATGCCAGAGAAGCCGCTTATCCCTGAGAAACCAGAAACACCTGATCCGCTAAATCCAGACCTCCCCGAGAAACCGCTTATCCCTGAGAAACCGCTAAATCCGGAAACGCCTGAGCCACTAAAACCTGAGATTCCGCTTCCTGAAAAGCCACTAATGCCGCTCCCTGAAAAGCCCGATATACCTGACGCACCCGAGAACCCAGATATGCCAGAGAACCCACTAAATCCAGAAATACCTGAGCCGCTAAATCCGGATGTGCCAGAGAAGCCAGATACGCCAGAGAAGCCAGAAATACCTGACCCGGAAAAACCAGACCGGCCAGAAAAACCGGAGATGCCAGAGAAGCCGCTTATCCCTGATCCAGAAAAACCGGATAGCCCTGAGAACCCGGAGATCCCAGATGCACCTGAAAAACCAGATATTCCAGAGCCTGAGAATCCAGAGATACCAGAAAAGCCGGAAATGCCGGAAAAACCGCTTATCCCTGATCCAGAGAATCCACTGATTCCTGAAAATCCACTAAACCCAGAAATTCCAGAAAACCCAGAAATCCCTGAAAAGCCCGAAATGCCAGAGAAGCCAGAAAATCCACTGATCCCTGAACCAGAAAAACCGGATCGCCCTGAAAACCCCGAAAAACCGGAGATGCCAGAAAAACCAGAAATTCCTGAGAACCCGGAAATCCCAGATGCACCCGAAAAACCAGATATGCCAGAACCGCTAAAGCCAGATCTGCCTGAGAAACCAGAAGTGCCCGAGAATCCCGAAATGCCCGAGAAGCCAGATCTTCCAGAAAAACCAGAGATTCCGCTGAATCCAGAGGTGCCCGAAAAGCCACTTACTCCTGAACCCGAAAACCCAGAAATTCCTGAAAAACCAGATATTCCAGAAAATCCTGAAAAACCAGAAATGCCGGATCCTGAAAAACCACTTATCCCGCTACCAGAAAAGCCAGAAGTTCCAGAAAAGCCACTAGTGCCTGAAAAGCCAGAAGCTCCAGAAAGCCCAGAAGCTCCAGAAAAACCAGAAACCCCGCTAAAACCAGAAGCGCCTGAGAAACCACTAAGACCCAAAGCGCCCGAAAAGCCGCTTATCCCGCTTCCTGAAAAGCCAGACTGTCCTGAAGAGCCAGAAAATCCTGAAAATCCCGATACGCCAGAAAAGCCTGAAACGCCAGAAAAACCAGAGACTCCTGAAAAACCAGACGCCCCCGAGAAGCCTGAGGTTCCAGCACCAGAAAATCCAGAAAGACCAGAAAAACCAGACAGCCCGGAAAAGCCAGAAATTCCGCTAAATCCAGAGAAACCAGATTCTCCAGAAAAGCCACTTGTTCCAGCACCAGAAAATCCGCTGAAACCGCTTATCCCCGATCCCGAAAAGCCTGATAAACCAGAAAATCCTGATTGACCAGAAAATCCTGATTGACCACTGTATCCAGAAAGACCCAATCCCGAAAAACCAGAATATCCAGAAAATCCAGAAATACCAGAGGCACCAAGGGCGTTAGACCATTGCCCGCTGGCGTAGCCTTCATATTGATTCGTATCTGTATTGAAACGAATTTGCCCATCACTACCAGCAGGACGTTCCGCTGTGGTCCCTTTCGGCAGTGTAACCGCCTCGGTTCCCGGCAAAATTGGATTGAGTGCGAAACTGATCGTTGGGTTGCCACCAGCGCCATTGCCATTGGCCACACTAATTTGGCTCGCGGTGCCAGCGATTAACACTCCGCCCGCAGTTGATCCATTTTGAAAGGCCAGCAGCCCAGTCCCACCAACCTGTGCAATGGCCGATATTAGGCCGTCCAAGGCCACCGTGGGATTGCCAGATACACCAGACCCGTTGGTGATCGCCAGTCCGGTGCCAGAAACCGCGATAGAGCGATTTGTGACCGTGGATGCACCCGTCTTGACAATCACGCCGTTGGAGGCCGCCTCGAGGCTTCCAGAGGCCCCGTTGAGGGCCACCTGAAGGGTTGACTGCGCCCCGCCATCAACAAGGCCAATTCCTGTCCCACCGGCCAAGGCTCGACTGTTGTTGAGCGTCGGCTCTTGATTGAGCGTGATGAAGGTCTGGGTCTGCACCGGAGAACCGGCTAATGCTGACGCTGTTGTTTTGACCGTGACGCCTTGCTGCACAAGAGGCACGAGCTCCTGTCCAGTAAGAGGCTGCGCATTAGGCAGCTGCGTAATTTGAATGTTGGCCATTACTTACTGCGGTGGGGGCATGGTAATAATACCATCAACGTTGCCATCATTTTCAGGAGTTTGCGCATTTTGCTCCGTAGAAATGACGTAGCCTCCATACGGGCCTGTAACCAGCTGACTTGGATTGATTGCAATGTCTGCGTCTGGGCGTGGAAAGCGTAATGAGATTTTTTCAGGCTGACGTGCAGGCTGTCTGTATGGATCACGCTGGTCGCGGCAGCCTTGGTCGCATACACGCAATCCGGGAAAGTTAGGGTCAGGCTCCAACTGGGTGTACGCACGCTTCATTTTGCAGCGATCGCAAACTGCAATGCTTAAGACTGTATTCCCAAGTGTGTTTAGTGTACGAGGCATGCTTACCTCGTGTAATACGAGATATTAGGCGCAAAGTAGATAGGCGACTTATCCCGCTCTTCCTGCTCTGCTTGTAGCCAATACTTTTCAGCTTGCTGCTCGCAATACATGATGCGATCTGCGGCCACAGTAGGTAGTTCCATAGACATCTGATGCGCAAGCATGTTCTGAATGGCCAGATACCATCGCTGGGGGATTTCCAGCTCGCCTGATAGATCACCTACATCCTGTATGTGCCGATGTCTCCAGACCACGAGTTGTGGCGAGTACGTGCCAGGCGTAGGCCACAAATACATTGATGGCTGCGGAATCGTGCGATCAAACCAGTATTGTAGAGGCCAATTGTTAGTAAAGTTTTTGTTAGGCAGGTTGGTGTAATCATCGCGATTCATGCGCGCCAAAGGAATCTCCGTTGCGTTTGAACCAAAAACCGTTTGATACACACCCATATTGGCGCCAGCAGTTTGCAAAATGCGCCAATACCGCGTATTTGCAGATGGGGCAAGGTCGTAGTACAACCACGTGCCTGCTTCCCACGTTACAGCACCAGGACTATAAATTGTGTCCCAAGTAGTACCATCTTCAGATGCTTGAATTGAAATGGTTACTGACCCTGAAATAGCAGGAAGAATGCCAACAGTACCAACGTAGACTTGATTGTTCAAGCCCATGTCAATGCCAATGTATCCAGTGTTAGTGGTTAGCTGGCAAATGTTTGTGTACTGCCCATCAAATGCGTTGGCTGTAACACCAGATGAGCTTGATGGGTTGGTGGTATTTGCCTGAACAGTGCGATAGTTGGCGTTCAATACATCCACGGTGCCTACAGGCAAGTAGTAGATGTATTTTTCTGGAATAAGGCCTATGACTGTTTTGTCAATGCACCAGTATTGGATGCCTCTATTGGCCAAATTGGAAAGCAAGTAGTAAAGGCTTTCCTTTGCAGATTGCACCTGCTCACTAGTAAGTTCTTCAGCCAACTTACCTGCGCGACGCGCGCCATGGTCAATCAGTGTTTGTACTGATATGACTGTTTGACCTACCGTTCCGCTTGTTGCCATGGTTTACCATCCTGGGCAGTTCCAACGTTTAAGACTGGCTGCTTTACGCGTAAGCTCACCTTTTTCGTCACGCTTAGGCCCCGGCATGCCTGACATTCTAGCGCAAAATGACGCTTTTCTGCCCGCGTCAGCTTTTGTCTTTGGATGCGGCGCAGGTGCTTTAAGATTTGCGCCTGTTGCGCGGTTAAACTTTTGTCGGCCTTTTTCAGTCAGGCCTGCGCCTTGGCTTGTAGGTAGCTTCTCACCACGGGAGACAGAAAGCCGCGGGTCGCCACCGTCTTTCATCTTTTTAGCACTACGTTGCACCGAGTAGGCAATCGCAGCTGCTTGCTTAGGCGGCTTACCCGCCCTGATTTCAGTGGCAATGTTCTTTGAAAAAGCCTCTTTAGACTTGGACTTAACCAGCGGCATCATGCCACCTGCATCATGGTTGCGATGATCGACGGGATGGCCGGATAAGCCGGTGAAACGCTAGCCGGCAAGTGCTCAATGGTCACGGCCAGGGCAGTGGGAATCCAGACAATTTCCACATAATCATTGGCGCTCAAGTTCAGCAAAAACGCCAAAGAGGCGACCTGATAACCAAAAATGCTGGCACTCTTTCGCGCCGGCACAGTGTACTGAGTCGCTGAGTTTGCAAGATCGACGCCATTGATGCGCAGCCACACGGTGCCATCTTCCTGCGCGTTGCTCGTGTTCTTAAACTGAATGCTGAACTGGAGGTTGTAAACGCCCGTGTTCGGCACGGTGATTTGACTTGCGCTGACAAGCGTGACGCCATCAGCAACGTCAATTGTGTTGAACGTAACCACAGTGCCGGCTGAAATGCTTCCTGTCTGATCCGTGGAGTCGCTAAAGCCGCCGTATGCATTGTCAAATGCACGAATTGAGCTTAGTGTCGCCTTGACGTTTGCGCCGGACTGAACAAGGGGAACAAGCTCGGCACCCGTCAGGGTGGCCGCGTTTGGCATTGCCGAGATTTTCTGATCAGCCATTACGATTTCTCCAGAATAATCTTGCTGTCGTCTTCCTGAAGCACATAGCCTGGGGAAGCCTCGTCAGCAATGTAGAAGGTCGTCACAGGGGCGGCGCCGTAAAGATCAACAACGCCGTCGTCACCAACATCCTCACCGATGCCAGCCCCTACCGCGTTGACGGCGCTGGTCTGACCAGCGAAGCCGTCCGTGGTGTTGGCCTGATTGGCAACGCCGGTGTAGCCAACGTATGGCATCAGATGCCTGCTTGGATCAGTTCCATCGTCGCAGTGCCGGTGCCAGAGTTGACAAGCAACTTGATGCCGGTGACGGGGAAGGCGTAATTGCCGTCTTGATTTGTGGTCTCGCCAGCAATCGTTGGATGGGAAAACCAAGTCGAGAACCCAACGGCAGGGTCATCAAAAGTGTGCTGCACGGTGTAATCGACCGTGCCAGTCACCACAACACCAAACCCGACATTGAACGGGCTGATGTTTGTGTTCATCACCAAAGCATCGCTTGAGCCAACGCCTGTTTTGGAAACAGTTTGAACTTTCATGATACACCTCTAAAAAGTAGGGGCTTTTGGCCCCTACTTAATTTAGCACTTGCCGCCGTAGGCTTTATGCATTTTTCCGCCGTGCTTATATTTCTGAATCACCCCGCCGGTGGCGTATTTTTCAACAACACCGCCAGTCTTCAGACCTTTATGCGCTTTGGATGCAGGCTTTGCTTCATGCGATGACATCTCAGATTTAAGCCCTTTAATGGCTTTCATCTCAGATGCATGAGTCTTGGCAGACTCAACTTCACCGCCCTTTTTACGCATAATAGGCATACCACCCATGCCAATATCACGACGCGGCATGGCAGGCGCCATACCACGTCGTGCAGCACGAGGCACGCCTCGTTCAGAAGGCATTGCAGCAGCAGGCATTGCGCCTCCCATTGCCTTCTTTACAGGGCCGCCTTTTTTGAGCTTAAGCTCAACGGTGGGCTCCGTAGTTTTCATCTTAGGCATTGGTTTGAATTGGCCCATGATGTACCTCAGACTTTCTGAGCGTATACCACCGTGAGGCGGTAAACACCCTGAGTGGTGGAAATAGTTCCGTCTGGATCGACAGTGAATGCAACGGTCGTGTTGTTGTTCACATCTCCCATTGCGCTCAATTGAGCGGCAGTGAAAGTGAGAGCAGCACGACCGCCAGTAATCACATCAGTCGCAGAAAGATACTGCGTGCCAGCAGCAGCAGTACCAATCGTTGCATTAACTACAGTGGCGGTACCGCCACCCACAACCGGAGTCGTGGTGCAATCAATGATCAAATTGATGATCTGCGAATCTGCCGGAATAGTTGCAGTGCTGGTAACTGCAGTGCCTGCGGAAACCGTAGTTACCGTAGCCGTCTGCATCAACACCATAAAACCGCCGTCAACGGTATCGGTCAAAGTACCGGAACCGGCTCGGACAGTAGAACCAAAGTAGGTTTGTGCCATTTGTGTTCTCCTAAAGAGTGGAGGCCGAAGCCTCCACAAATGGTTTAGACACCTGCGGTGCCGTACAGGGCGCGCCAGTCAGTCCAGCCCACGTCATAACGCTCGGTGGCTTTATAACGCATAGAGTCGGTCTCAAAGTCGCCTTCCATGGTCTTTTCCAAGCCACGACGCATCATCAGCTTCATGCCTTCCGGTGCGTCGGTTTGGACCCACCATGCAGTTGCAGAAGTAAGACGCGAGATGACTGAAGCACCTTCCGGCATCAGACCAATCGACTTGATCGGGTTGATGTCGTTATTGGCAGTACCGGCACGCAAAACGCTCTTCAGCAGCACTTCAGCTTGGAAAGTGTTACCAGGGGCAACAACCAGTTTGGTGGGCTGCAGACGGATCTTCTTGCCGTTGTTGTCAACGGCCTGACGAACCTGAATCAGCATCTGCTCAAGCGAGGTTTGCGACAAGTTGGCTGCGGTGCTCAATTGGTTGCTGGCAGTACCCGCCACCAAGGGGTGGCTAGTAGAGATCAGCGGTACGCCGTCGCCGCCGTTATAACCGGCAGTGAAAGCGTAGTTAAGCACGTTAGCGCAAAGAGTCTCTTTTGTCTCAACCAGCGATTGCGCCAAGTGCTTGGCGTAAACCTGACCAATACGAATATGGTCGCCGTCTTCAACAAGCACTTTGGTCAACGCAAAGGCCAGGCCATACACGTTGTACACATAGCGCTTCAGGAAGAGAACGCCACCCTGCTGATAGGCCACAGGGGACCCATCAGGCAATTGCGGCGCGGCGCCAAATCCGTACAGGACCGGCTCTTCGTGGTAGTTACGCGGGATGCCCTGCTGCTCACGGAAAACCGTGGACCATTCATCAGAGCGCTGATCATAGACGCCATCAAAGCATTCATTGAGGATAGGCTCAACAATGCTTCGAAAGTCCGTACTTCTCATTGGGGCTGCCATAGTTCAGACCCTCCTTAGATAGCGTTAACGGACGCGTTGAACTGCGACTCGTTAATAGTTACGCGAACAATCGTGTACGCATCGCCCCAAGCATTGTCGGGGTACGGGGCCAGATCACGAATCAGCATCTGCGCGCTGTTGCCTGCGCCTACCAGGGTGGTGGACAGAGTGCATTGCGACAGACCCGTGGTCGTGGAACCAGCGGTGGTGTTGCTTAGATCAGCCATATCGCCTACAGCGGTTTGTGCCAGCGATCCTGCAGCCTGAATTTCATAAACGATGTTAGGATCGTTGTAGAAATACGCCACGCAAGAACCGGCTTGATACGCCGTATTGGCAGGCCAGTAGTTGGAAACGCGAGCACGACCGGTGGTGTCAGTCCATTGCACACCAGCGAAAGCGCCTTGGAAGGCATCGCCAGCGGCAGCGACAACAATATTGCCGCTCGAGTTGAGCTTGACCGGTTGGCCCTTGAGAATGTCGGTTGCATAAGCCGACGCGATGCCGCCAGCCAGCGCTTGGGCTCGATCCAACCCAGAAGGGTGGAAGGCCGGGCGCAGACCGAACGGTGCATTAGTTGCACTCATGTCTGAGTCCTTTCATAAAGATGTGAATGTTAGTCATTTCAGTTAAACACTGGAAGTGACTTGACTTTGGCGTCAAAGTTCATGCCATCGCCTTCAATAGAAACCAACGTCTTGCCATGACTGTCGCGCGCGCCTAACAATTGCTCTTGTTGAACCTTGATCTTTTCCTGCTCCTCGAGAGGGGCATGATAATGAAGCTCAAGCATCAACTGCTGATAGATGTCCATAGGCAACTTATACAGCAGCATTTCATTGCAAGCAACAAAGCCGACGTGCTCACCAGCTTTCACTTTCAAATGATCAAAGCCTGGTAGTTCATCGGCTTTCACGGGCTCATAGCCCATTCTCATTCGCTTGTGAATAGGGTCATATTGGTTATTGGAAGACAACCAGCACAGATGATAGCCAGGAATTTCTGGCGGAGTCGGAAGAGCTTCTTGCAGCCATTCCGAGCGGAACATCTTACGACGTTCCTCAGATGAAACAAAGTTTTCTTCTGGCGCAGCACGCGAGGCATCTTCTTGCCCACGGCTACTGCGGTCCATACGAGTATTTTTACGAATACGGTCATCCATGATTAACCTCTTTTCTGTTGTCGATCAAAGTCAGCAAATTTGCGAATCATCTTGTTGCGAAGCTCCACGTTATCCCACATGCCTGCTTCTTTAAGCGCACGTACACGCTCCGGGTCAACTCTGAATTCGTTGGCCCGTATGCTGGATACTGCTTCACGTCCTGAACTTGTCACAACAGATCTGGGTCTGGAAGTTTTCGTATTGCTACTATACCCGGAATTATAGCGATGTGGAAGGTATTTTTGAAGCCTCTCATCAAGCTCATCCCAATAATCCGCAAGAGCGGGGTCAAAGCCTTCCTCGGTCAAAGACTGATCAATGGATTGCGCAACCTTGGAATCCGCGTCTTTAAGCTGAGGATCGTACCAGGTATTCCGCTCCATCCATGTCGCAGCCATACGCTGAACCGTCGGGTCAGGCCCTTTAATTTGCTGCTTAGGCTGCGAAATGTGCTTGGTGGCATTGGTCTTCATTGACTGCAAAGTCTCCAACTGCCGCTGGTTGTCATACCACAACTGCTGGGCTTTGGTGACTTCAGCACCATTTCGTGAGTTTACAGCATCTTGAAGCTTCATTTTCGCGTACTCAACACGCGTTTGCGAGTCTTCAATGGCCTTATCAAGTCTTGCAAGCTCCGCACCAGAGGTCTTTGTCTCCAAAGTAGCCACTCGTTGTGCAAGTTCTTGGTTTTGTTTACGCAATGCAGTGATCAAGTGGTTAGATTCACGTGCTTTTTCACGATGAAGCTGCTTTTTTAGCCTTCTTTCATCTCGGCGTGCAGCCCTAAGGGCCTCACGTTCAGGATCATCGTCCTGTATACCCCTATCGTCATCATTTTGGGGTCCCTGAGCCTCATCTGATGCATCGTGATCATCATTTTGTGAGTTATCAGCTGCACTCGAGAGCTCGTTGCTGTCATTTTCGGGCATTTGCACCACTGCGGAGCCATCAGCCTCCTCAGCGACTTGCAAGTCCAACTTTTCAGTAGGTGTCATGTGTCATTCTCCAAAGCTTACACGAAAGCTTTTACTTTTAACGGGTCACCGGTGACTTTTGCAATCACCTCGTGGTCGTTAAAGATGCTAAAAAGCGCTTTGCCTTTGGCATTGTCAACCTCAAAGGGTACTTCCCAGCGGTCGCCGCCCCATTTAGGCATACGCACGTAATCCCCGACGGCAATCCAACTGCCTTCGGGCCACGGCTCCATGGAATCGCGTTTCTTAAAGGCAAGTGGGCCAATTGCAACAACTTTTGCAACCTGCGTATTCCACTTTTCAGTCTCTTTGGTTTCCTCAGGCAGCACAATGCCTGAGCTAGTGATCTTGTCGCGCACGGCGCGCCATTGCACCAAGATCCTACCACCTACGGGGATTGCACCGGGGTCAACTGCAGGAAATGCTTCCCGCAACTCGGCTTCATTCGAAGCCTCCGGCATAAGTTCAATTGCCATCTCGTTCCTCTTCAAGTAGTTGATTAAGAATGGACAAGGCTTCTTGCAAGCCTTGGTGCCGGCCGACTAAACGCTGGTAGGTCTCAAAATTTGTGGCCAAGCCTTGTGTAAGGCTCTCCGCAAGTTTGGCCTGCTCAACCTTTACGCGGCCGATGAAATCTCCAAGCATAGACATTGATTGCTCAACGGCCACGACCTGCAGATTTCTTCACGGGGACGGCCACGGCAATCATAATGCCGGGGCCTTTTTTAGCAGCGCCACCTTTTTTCATAGTGGCAATTTTGCCGCCAGGTTTAGGAAGAGGCGGCGGCGCGGAGCCACGAGCAGGCAGGTTTGCCACTCGCGACTCAGGCATTACCGACCCGCCTGCTGCGTACTTTTGAATCACACTTTTGCCACTGGCTTTGGCCGTCCCTTCAGACGCGCCCATTGCCAAACGCTTATGCATATTGATACCTTCATTGGCCATTTTGAACTCCTAGAGTAGATTGGATTGCGTTTTGCGCGTCGATCGCAGTCTTAAACTGCTCAGTTTGCAAGCTGGCAGCATCACGCGTAAGCTCTGCCGACTTGATTCTTTCCTGCACCAAGTTGTCTTCCGTATTTTTGATCAGCTCGGTTTGCTTATCAATCATAAAGTGCTGGTCGTTCTGTTGCATCTTGGCAACGTTCAACTGCAGCTCGCCTTGATCTTTTGCTGCTCTGCGCTGTGTTTCAGCCATGCTGGTTTGCACAAACGCCTGCGTTGCCGGATCCAACGGCGGTTGGCCTTGCATTTGCTTCAGCATTTGCAGTGCCTGCGCAATGACCGGCGTTACGCCGCCAAAAGTCTGGCTCGTATCTTGGTGGACATGTTGCGCAACTGCTGCAAGCAGCTGATCGGCTTCTGCAGGCAGCACTTGCTCTTTCAAAATGTTGAAAGGCCGAGACAGCGCGGACGCGGCGTATTGCTCAACATGATTAAGGTACCACAACACAAGGTGTTGCTTCAAATGCTCCAGGCATTGTGGCGTAAATGCCGGCGCGATGATAGGATTTGCGCCATACACCGGATCGCGCATGTAATCCAAGTGAACTTGAATATGGGCCAAATGATCTTGCGCGGGAAAGGCGCCTACCGGCTTGCCGAGCGTCATGGCTACGTTTTCCAATGCGGGGTTCATCTCCTTGACATTCTGCGGGTCAGGCAACACTTCGTTGATGTCCGGCAGCTTAATCTGCTTAAGGATTCGTTTCTCAACGGCCAAGCGGTTGTATAAGTCGGGATTGGCCTGTGCCCGTGCGGCAAGGGTTTGCACCTGCGCATATCGTTGCGTCTCAGCAAAGATGTGCGGGTCCGAGACCGGGATGATGTCCGTGTCGCGTTCAAAATCTTCCTTGGTTATACCAAGGTCCTCGACCATATGTCCTTTGTACTGCTCATCAAAGTACCAACGGTTCAAGCGGTTAAGGATCTTAAGAACGCGAGCTTGGCTATTATGCAACCGCGCGTGGATGGCGCTAAACACCGCGGCGCCTTGCTCAATCAACGCCTGCGTAGTGCCTACCGGCGCATTGCTGTTGACGTCGGCAATCTTTTCCTCGGCGGTGGTAACGACGCCTTTTGCCGCGCCGGTAAGCCAGCCTAGCAATTGAAAGAGTACAACGCTTGGTGGATTGAAAGGCACAGGCATTGCAATCTTACGCACATCATCAACACCCGGGGCGCCTTCAATCTCCGCAACTTGTGTAGGCTCAATCTGCGTGGATTGACCGGAGATTTTTGCACCTTTTAGCTTCAGCATGGTCGGTGCGTTGTTGATATGCGCGGCGTCCAGCAAAGCACGAAGTGAGCCTGTAAGTGCAGCGGCTAAACCGCCAATCAAGTGTGGCAAACCAATGGCGTAGGCTCCTCGCCAAGGAATAAACTTAAACTCAACAAGCCAATCGAGCTTGGTTAGCGTGTCGTCGCCTTTTTCCCAATTACGATACAGGCCTACCACCTCGCCCGTAAAGTCATCAATCATCAAGATGTACGGTGCCCGCTCGCCTTTGGTAAAAGAATCATCTTCCGTTTCCAGCCACGTGTAAATGTGGTACACCCTGCGGACGCCGTCGACGTTAATCTCCTGACTAGAGCGGCCTTCGATTTTGTCATTAGCCTTTTCCGCTTTGGTTTGCTCAGGCTCTTGCGTTGCGCGCACCAAATCGATGTCGGTGTACATTTTTTGCGCAATACGAAGCTCAAACGTCTCCTGCGTGATGTCGTTGACTTCGGTTACGCGCTGCGCAGTGTAAAAGTTTGCAGCAGCAAACGGTAAGTAAATGTTGTCAATTGGCACAAACTCGGCGCACGGCCTGCGCTTGTACTCGTCATACCACAGCTTCAAATACTGTGATCCGCCAAGCGGCTTTTGCGTAAGCAACTGCTCCAACTCATCGCGGTACTCCTCAATCTGCTCAGTGAGCTGCCAATTCATAAAGTCGCGCTTACGCTCGGCGCGCTTTATTTTCTCATCAGTAGTCTCGCCAATGATCTTGGTTTTGACTGGTCCGTCAGGAGGAAAGAGCTCCTTAATGGCGCGGGCGGAGAAATCAACGCAGGCTTCTGCCATGACGGGATGGACGACTTTACTGGCTCCGGTAAACTGCGCTCCACCAGGGGCGTCATTTCCCAATCCCGTTCTACGTAGGCCTTCTTCATACTGCTTATCACGCTCCTCGCGCGCCTCCTTATCCTTTTCAATCAGGTCCAGGTACTTAATGGCTAATTTCTTAAGATCCGATGCCGGCAACCGCTCGGCCAAGTTCTCATAAAAGTCCGGATCTACGTCTGGGCCTTGCAGCTTATCATCATCCAAGCGGACAATGGCCGAGCCGTCAGGCAGCTCTTCAACATCCGGCTCGGGCTCTTCCGCGTTAAAGATCTCAAAGACCGATTGCTTTTGCCCGTCATCATCTTCTTGCTCTGCTACGGGGCCAACAAAGCGCCCAAAGTCAGGAGGTATCGGCATCTGTGTTGCCATCATTTACTCCGCATCATAAGTTCGTATTTCATAGCGTCCAAGCTTTGAGTTTGTGGTACTGTACCACCGTTTGCGTACTTCAGTGCAAAACTATGAGATGGCGCTGACTTGCGTACAATGCCGCCTGACTTATAGCCTTGTGGTGGCTGCTGCCTGCCCTCACGCTCTCTAAGACTGTCTGCCGCGATCGTAAGCTCTTTGTAAAGCAATGCTCGCGGAATAATTGACAAGCCTTCCCAAAGACTCATTGGGTAGTTAAACACCAATTGCGCAACGACATCTAAGTCATCCGCCGTGGTGTTAGCACGAACTAAATCGTCATAGATTGCGTCCACCGCGCTAATCTGCGCAGGGGTTAATGCCTCTTGCAATTGCTCATACGACATATTTGCAGCATTACGAGAAATAGGCGCAAATGGTACAGTAGCGGGTCGTTCCCGCGGCATTGCCTGATTAACAGGACGATTAGCAGGATGGTTAGGATCAGGCTCCCAATCGCCTAAACCTTCCTCCCTTGCCGCGTCCGCCGCGTATATTTCGTACTCTTGACGAAGCGCACGAAGCTTTTCTGTCAAGTACGCACGCTCGCGATTGGTAAGCGGTTCATCGCCTTCCCATAAGCCATAAATTGAATCCGCGCCATGCTGTAGGTCATCCAGTATGCGGTCAACCTCAGCAATGGCTAAACCCCAATTGCTTTCTTCACTTGCCAGCTCTATTAACTCGTTATGAAAATTGACTATTGCATCATCAAATGGCACGCGATCAAACTGATCTACAGGCTGCTCAGCGGCAGCACCTTGTCTGCGCGCATTGACTTCAATAAGTTGCTGCGTGTTTCGCGCAACAAGCTCACGCTCAACGACATCAAGCCCGTTTGTAATGTCAGTCATTTGCCCATTGCGAATGGCCTCTGCTATCGTGGCTGCATCTGCTGGATATACGCCTTGTGCTGCTTGATCAACGCGTGCGTCAAGCAAAGGCCATCTATTAGGGTCGATAAAGTTGACAATGTCGGCTAAATCAGCCGCACGAATGTTGTCGATGCGAGCTTGCGCTTGAGGCGTAGGTTGCTGCGGAGCTGCTGCGGGCTGCTGCGCAAAAGGCAGTGGAATACCTGCGTCTTGCATTGTTTGACGAAGTGCATTTGCAACTTCACGTTGTGCAGCCGCGCTGTTTGGACCTAGTGCCCTAAATCGCGGGTCATCAAAATTGCCATTCTCAAGCGCAAACAGTGTAGTGCTTAAATCGCCAATGTTAAACGTTTGATTATCAAGACGCGCGTCTTCAAGCAAATCCCGAGCTATGGCAAATTCTTCAAACACGCCAAGTGCGGGACGCTGCTGAGCTGCAGGTTGCTGCTGCTGCGGCTCAATTATAGCGTTTATTGCAGGCAGCAAATCATTGCGCAATGCGTCAGCAATTTCCGGCCATGGCGCAACCGTATCATAATGGTCAATTGCATTTTCTATGCGAGTACGCAACACACGCAAATCACCCATTGTTGTGTTAGGCTGCAAATATGTGTCACGGAAGTCACTCTCAATAGCAGCAAACCTACGTGTGGCATTATCATTACCTTGTAAGCCACGCGCAGCAAGCTCAAAGGCGTCATCAATTGCCAGCCGTGTGCTAGGCACCAAAGGCGCCCCTGCGCCGCGGCCTTGCGCTTCAGGTTGTTGTGCTTCGGGCTGCGCAAGAGGCCACGCCTCTGGCGGGTTTAAGGGCTGCGCGGGCGGCACAGGTGGCGCAATGCGGTCAGCAAGATCAAGCAATGCTTGCTCAACAATTGCGTTGCCTTGTTCTGAAGCGAGGTCTGCAACGCGCTCTGCAAACGCGGTAGGCTGCTCACGCAATAGATCATTATACGATGGCACGCCATCAAAGGATCGCTGCACTGTGCGTAGTGCATGCGCTATTGCAGCGCTTTCGTCAACCCCGATTGTTCGTCCTATACGTTGTAAGTACTCGTACAGGTCGGTGGCAGTCATGCTCTGCTGCGCAGGTTGCGTCGTTGCAGGCTGCTGAACTACAGGCGCAGTTTGTGGAACTGTAAAAATTTGCCGCAGGTCATCTCTTGTACCAAACCGCGGCAACGTGCCGTTTGCGAGCTCAGCATCTAGCAATGCGCCAGCATCGCGCCGCGGCACGCCTAATATGCGTTGTAGTTCACCAGTCGCCTCTGTGCTATGCAAGTCAAGCAAACCTACATGTGAAAGATTATCACCGCTGCCCTCAATCATATCGGCACGAGAATTCAAGTACTCTTTGATAGCCTCATGGTACTCATTTTTGACATTGCCGTTTTGATAGCCTGACGCGTAGCCGATACGATACTTGCCATTTGAGGCGTGCTGAAACTCAATGGTTGCGACAGGCAAACCGGTGTTTTTATCGCGGACACTGGCCAGCATGCTTGCGCGACTTGGGTCTGGGTCGCCAGCTTCGCGCATATACCGAGTGTACTGACGAGGTGCGCCCGGTGACAATTGGCCCGTTATTGGGTCAACCAATGGCATATACCTGCGCTCTTTGCCATTCCAAAGATTTTTTGCCTTGCTGCCAGGCGTAGGACCCTCGGCAACGCAGTGATCCAACACCAACGTGTCGTCGCTAATTAATTGACGAATTTGCTCAGGCGTAAAGCCCGTACTTGTGCTAAGCTCCAACACGCCAACGTTGCCAAAGTAATTCTCAGGCTTGACGTACCGCTGCATGTCCTGTTGCATGCGCGACTCAATGCTGTTTTTCAACTCCGCCGTTGCTTGTGCTTGGCGTTTTTCTTCAGCAACGCGGCCCTCAACTTTGTTGCGCACATATTTCTCAACGGTCAAGCCTTTTAGCTTGTCAACGGGAATATTGCCACGAATTACGTCGTCATAAAACTGCGCCGCCAATTCATTAAAGCCTGTATTTTGAAGTGGCCCTGCTTTAGAAATGTGAAATAGCGTCTCATCGGGTCGCGCACGCGTAACCGACGGGTAAAACTGTTGCTGCGGGTACTCAATTTTGCCTAGTAAACTAGGTTGCGTGTCAACCGCTACGGCGATGTCAGATATCTTTTCATAGTCACGACCAAGCTGCAGGTTATTTAGCTCTTCTTGCAACTTATCGCGCTTGTTAACTGCTGCGTTCAACGGGTTTGTTGTTGCCGCGTACTCAGGCAATTGCGCCGGATCGGGCAGACCTTGCTGCATTGCAACGTTACGATACTCTTCACGGCGCTGTTCCAGCTGCTCCACCGCTGCAGTGGCATCAGCCAGCTCAACTGACTTATCTCGAATGGCAGGTGCAAGGGTGCCTGCAACGGGCATGCCTGTCTGAGCTCTGCGCCGCTTTAAGACATCTTCGTTAACGTTTTCTGCCATGCGACGCACGTCCTCGGCCGGTAGCATGGTGATACCTTGTGATGCCTGCTGCACCAAAGGATCACCTTCAGCGCCAAACTTGCGTTTAACGTAGTTTAAAAGCGTAGAGTTAAGCCATTGCGACGCCGCAGCGTGGCGCTCTTGCAACTCCTTTGACGATGGCAAATCATCCATGCCAACGGCTTTGCCTTCCGGCGATTCACGAAACTGGTCGTACAACTTTATACGCGATTCGTCCCTATCCGCTTGCCGCGAAAAGCGGTCATCCATCGCAAGTACGGCCTCGCGAGCATTAGGCGCGTCCGGATATAGCTCTTGTGCTTTGGCCTCTACAAAAGCGCGAAATGCATCTGCGCGCGTGGATGTAATAGGCGCAAAGCCTTGCTCGTCAGTGCGTGGAACGTCCAAGTCCATGCCTGCCAAATACGCCAATGCATCGGACGGGCGCAACTCAGGCCTATGCGCGCCTATGTCATGAATTGCGGTCTGTGGCGCGGTGCCTATATCCAACGCGGTCACATCTTTTGTAGGCGGGACCGATGGCGTGACAAGCGTCGAGTCTTTAGGCCGCATGGCATACAGATTCAAGTCGGGAAAGAACTCAGGCGGCACGCCTGGCACTGGGCTCAAGCCCATGTCACGCCGCATTTGCATGTAATCCGCCGTTGATTGCCCTACATCACGAGCCACATCGCCTACGCGCCCTGCAGTTTGCGCCGTGCCTTCAATTGCCGAGCCAATTCGACTACCTACAGAAGGCTGGCCCGTCAACGGGCTAAGGCGTTGAATGCCTGCGCCTCTCACATTGGCGATGTCCGTCGGGATTTGCCCGGCCTCGCGCACAGCGTGCGTAGCCTTTGCACCCATGACCCTTACATCGTTAGGTGTAAGGAAAGGCCGCGGACTCAGTGGGGCAGTGCCTGGCATACCTGAGCCTGGCCCCATCGGGGGGAGATGCAATGCGTTAAACGCCTCGCCTAACGCTTCCTGTGTTTGTTGACCCGTCGCCGAACGCAATGGCGCCTGCAAACTTTGCGGCGTTACGGGCTGTATGCGACTCTTGGCTTCTGCGGCTTCTTGCGGCATGCCCAATGCGCCATACGCCTTGGCAGCCCCTGCAGCTTGTATGTTCTTTAACGCACCGGCCCAAGTACTGGCAACAGGCGCAACGGCTGCGTTGTACAAAATCTTAGGCGCGTCCTGCAGCGTGCGACCTATCATCAACGGGTTAAACTCCGTCGCAAGGCGTTTGAACGTGTCGGTAACGCTATCCAGTGGGCGTTGTTGCTGCTGATTGGGTGTGGCATTGCGCTGGGTTAGCGCGTATCGCATCGCATCGAGACTTGGCTCTTCAGGGCTTGCGGTGTAATCAACTAAATTCTCAGGAGGCATGCTAAACCCTCTTAAGTCTCGCAAGCGCGAGATCGCCTACGCATTATACGGCTCAAACCGCGTAGGGGTTAACTCTTTTCTGCCGATCTTCGTCATACTCATCAACGACAATGACCGGGTCGATGTTGATCAGGCCCATATCACGAATCACTCGTAGTGCCTGCGTGGTCGTATCCACCAAGTCGTCGTGCCGAACTTCGGGAAAAGAACAGATCTGCGAGATCAGGACCTCGGCCCAATCACGCGCCATGCCGGGATTCTTTATGGACTCGGGAATGTAGACACGGCCACGCTCAATGATGGGTGCCACGATGTTGAGTCGCGTCATCTTGTCGGCATTGCCCGGGTTGTAGCCACGAACGGGCAAGCCGGCACGCTGCAAGTCTTGGATGAGTGAGATACCGGCGCTTTTATCCTCGATCAGGATCAGGTCAACCTTTTTTCCATGCCCAAACTCGTTCTCATCCCCGTAGATCGCGCCATACTCATCCATGACTTTAGGTCGCAGCTCGGGATATTGCATGTACTCCTCCCAGCAATCGATGAGCATGACGCTCATTGGCTTGTCGGGACTTGGCTTAAAGACGCCCCACACCGAGCAGGCTGTTGGATCGTTCTTGGTTTTGTCAGACGTGGCGCAATCGTAGCTTTGAATCACGTACTCAAATCTGGGCAATGGCTTCTCGTGCGGCCAAAGCTTAAACCAATCACGCTTGACAATGCCGGCTTCTTCCGGATCGATGATCTCAGCGTGAATTTCTTGGCGCCCTAGCTTGGTGCCTTCATATTGCAGGATCTGCTTTTGGAAAGTTGGGGCCAGGTTCTGAATGTTGTCATACGTCGAAGCCGAGGTGTAAACCACATCCTCACCTTCGCGGTTCACCAGATCAATGATGAGAGGCTTTGGCTTAGGCGTTGTCGTACAAATGAGTCGAGGGCGCTGGCCTAATCGCATGCCAAAGTTGAGCATATCCCATGAGTCATCCAAGTACTCCCAGGCCGCCAGCTCATCAAGCCAACCGCCATGGAACTGAGGTCCGCGAAAGCGATTAGGCTCACTAGCTGGGATGCCTTTGATGATAGAACCATTGACAAGCTTAAGCTCATGCAACGACTTGATGTAGTCAGCAATCAGGATCTCAGGAATGACGCGAAGGAGACCTGAGTCGCCCTCAAAGCACACGTCACGAACATCCGAGCTTGTAGGTGCTGATACGAGCCACCGAGTGTTTGGGTTAGACCAAGCTTCGTACCAGGTCCATTCCGCGGCGCATCGCGTCTTACCAGCCCCGCGGCCTGCTAACAACAACCAGATCGACCACCAGTTGCCACCAGGAGGGATTTGATGGTCATTGGCAATAAGCAACCATTTCTGCCGCGCTTGATGTGCAGCCTGCCATTCAGGCGCCATTTTGTTTAGGTCCGGCCCGTTGCGGATTCGCTCCGCAAGCTGCTCAGCCGCCTTTTGACTTAGCATCCTTTTGCCTTATGCCAAGCAAATCATCGAGCAAAGTCTTCGAGAAGTCATGAATGTGATCAATTTCAATCGGCCCGTCGTCTTTGCCCACAACCTCAACCTTGGCGTTCTCGCGGTAATCACGGGGAAACCGCGCAGCCATGGACCGTGACCAAAGTCCGGTGTTGAGCTTCACTCCACCTGGTGCTTCGACCATGTGATTGCACGCCATATCTTCCCAAAATGCCAGTGCATGAGCCTTCGCTTCATCCATGGCGGCTTGAAAATCCGGCTGACCATGCTCCCAGGCTTTAAACGTAGCGTAAGGCACGCCCGTTGCTGCGAACATCTGCGCTCTGCTGTAGCCCTTCTTGCCAAGCTCGATGACAATGTCGCAATACTTGGGATCGTACTTCGTCGGCCGCCCAAGGAACTTTCCATTTCCTTTCGGCGAGGGTGTTTTGGTAGTCATAGTCGTGGATTGTACGGCAAGGTGTGGTCGGAAGGACATAGGCTTTGCGAAGCGCACGTAAGCTCACGGGTTACAAAAAAGGTTACATCTGCCAAAAACTCTATAAAAGCACACACACATATGTATATATATATATCTTTTAAATTTAATGTAATTATGTAACTTTGTAAATTTTCCAATGAAATCAACAACTTAACGAGTTACACTTTTCTCACAAAGTTACAGAAAACTGTTAAATTTGCTCAATTTCACGCTTAATCGCATCCTCTGTGTTCTTTGCCACAGTCGTGAGATCCCCATGGTTACGGTTTTTGTGCACCGAATTTGTAACCACAAAAAACGTGAATCTATGTGTTTTTCCGCCCAGCTTAATGACTTTGTTAGGCTCCAAGTCGCCGTGCGCCTGCAGTGCCTTTTTGATGTATTGGGCCTTAGGGCGGATGTCGTGGCCCCAACGCTCGCAGAGAATAGCAAGCTGCGCCGCCGTGAAAGCAGCAACCCCTTCAAGGTGTTCTGTTACCCAGCCCGTGAGCTCAACGGCAAAGCTTTCCATTGGCGTTTTGCTTAACGCGATGGCAATGTCTTTGTACTTGGTTTTAGGGGCTGGCGCGTAGGGGTCATAGTCGTGAATGTCGCGGTTCATGTACCAATTAAGCACCGCAGAGAAGCCCGCGCCGTTATTGGCCCTAGCCCATTGCATCATCTTCCCCACTCTGGTTAGGATGTCCAGCTGATTGAAGGTTGGGCATTTGTAGATAGCTTCGCGCCGAGAGCTTTCCCCCATATGTGTGATGTAAGGCTTATTGCTGGTAAAGACGTAGTTGACGTAGTTCCGTAGCGTGTATTGCGCCCCGTACTTATTGTTGAT
>Ga0315909_10002484_pt1 | contig 23610 bp, 21 predicted proteins | sample LakEriMetagenome_11_FD_203527 | JGI IMG/M metagenome (GOLD analysis project Ga0315909, IMG submission 203527) | Freshwater fungal communities from buoy surface, Lake Erie, Ohio, United States - Buoy 2 MA125 | ecosystem: Environmental > Aquatic > Freshwater > Lake | place: USA: Lake Erie, Ohio...
AATCACATGCTTCGCGAAACCAGGTTGCTAACTCTGCTGCATCATGAGTCGGCAGTGCGGTATAGCCAATCTCTTGAGCGATATCGATGATTGTTTGTGGACGCAATCCACCATCTAAGTGATCATGCAACATGACCTTAGGAACAACTTTGATCTGCTCCTTTGTCGGAATGCTGTTCATGCTCACCTGGTCTGCCCCTTAATCAACGATACGTTCAACAATAAGCGGAAGTCGATCAATTCCGCCAACTGGCATTTCGCCAATGGTTACAGAGTTCTCGAGAGACTCCAAAGCCCGGGTAAAGGCGGCTGGGGTGTCTGTATGGAGCGTGTAAAGGGGCGCTCCAGCAATAACTTCCTGCCCTGGCTTGGCATGAATTTCGATTCCCGCCCCTGCCTGCACAGTCTCGCCTTGACGTGAACGTCCGGCACCTAGACGCCAAGCAGCCATTCCAACCTTCATCGCATCCATAGAAAGAATTGTTCCGCTGCTTTGTGCAGTTACAACTGAGTTCTCGCGAGCAACAGGAAGCTTGGCATCAGGATCTCCGCCTTGCGCACTTATCATCTGACGCCAGACATCCATTGCTTTTCCATTTTTCAAAGCAGCTGCTGGATCTGCGCCTTTTATACCTGCAAGTTCCAACATTTCCTGCGCAAGCAGAACCGTTAGTTCAACAATATCTGATGGTCCCCCGCCAGCAAGAACTTCTACTGATTCTCGAACCTCTAATGCATTTCCGGCGGTTAAACCCAGTGGAACATCCATCGCAGTTACCAAGGCAAGGGTTTTTACTCCAGCACGTTTTCCGAGTCCAACCATAACGTGCGCCAGCTCTTTTGCCTTTGCAGGATCACTCATAAATGCACCTGCGCCAGTTTTAACATCCAATACCAGGGCGCTGGTTCCTTCGGCAATTTTCTTACTCATGATTGATGATGCAATAAGCGGAATCGCTTCGACCGTTGCAGTTACATCTCTAAGTGCATACAACTTTTTATCTGCAGGCGCTAACCCGGCACCGGCTGCACAAATGACTGCGCCACAATCTTGCAAAACTTTTAGCATTTCTTCATTAGTTAAGGATGCACGCCAACCAGGAATAGATTCCAACTTATCGAGTGTTCCACCTGTGTGACCTAAACCGCGACCAGATAGTTGTGGCACCGCTGCCCCGCACGCAGCAACAAGTGGTGCTAGCGGCAAAGTAATTTTGTCACCCACGCCACCCGTTGAATGCTTATCAACTGTTGGCCGAGCTAAAGCAGACCAGTTCATTCGTTCACCGCTATTGATCATGGCATCTGTCCAACGAGAAATTTCGCGGTTTTCCATACCATTGAGCAAGATCGCCATAAGTAGTGCTGACATTTGCTCATCAGCCACTGCCCCGCGGGTGTATGCGTCAATCACCCAATCGATTTGAGGATCGGTTAGAGAATGGTGATCACGCTTTGCCGCAATGATTTCTGCGGCGGAGAAGGCTTCTAGCATTTAGCGCTCGTTGCGATCTAGATCCTCGGGACCAAATGCCCACGGAAGCATCGCTGACATCTTCTGCGGTCCATCATCTGTCATGAGCAAAGCTTCAGGACCGCCATGTTCGAACAAAAGTTGGCGACAACGGCCACATGGTGCAAGGAAATCTCCTTGGCCATCGACACAGACAATCGCAATTAAACGTCCGCCACCTGATGAACATAGATTTGAAACCAGTCCACATTCGGCACACAAACCAACACCATAACTGGCATTTTCAACGTTACAACCAGTAACGATACGTCCATCATTTACTAAAGCTGCAACGCCAACTGGAAACTTTGAGTACGGCGCATAGGCCATCTTCATGGCACCAATTGCTGATTGGTGAATTGTTTCCCAATCAATGGCTGTCATCGAAGCCCGCCTCGACGGTATGGAATTCCATCGGCTGCAGGCATTCGCAATCTTTGCGATGCAAGTGCCATGACAAGAATTGTTGCAATGTATGGTGTCATTGTTACCAACTGACCTGGAAGCTCATCGACTGCGAAGTAGAACCACAATGTGAACCCTGCCGCTGCAAGAGCAATTACTGCACCGATTTGCTTGCCACTCTTGAACTTTCTAAATGCAACAAATGCCAAGATAACTACGATCAACAAGAGAAGTGCGTGAATTGCAGTTGAATCTCGCAGCTGCAGTGCATCGGCAAAACCGAACAGACCCGCACCTGCTAGTAATCCACCTGGACGGTAATTTCCAAATAGCAGCGCTGCTAGTCCAATGTATCCGCGACCTGCTATTTGATTTTCTTGGTAATTACTTGCGGCGACGATGGCTAAGAAGCCTCCACCTAATCCAGCTAAACCACCAGAAATAAGTACACCTGCATACTTCATGGCATAAACGTTGACTCCTAGTGATTCAGCTGCAACAGGTGCTTCACCTGCACTTCGTAGACGCAATCCAAAGGCGGTGCGCCATAAGATGAAATAAGCCAGCGGAACTAATGCAATTGCAACCATGGTTACATATGAAACATCTCCGGTTAAACCGCGAAGGATCGCAGCTAAATCTGAGATAAAGAACCAGTTGAGATTTGCAATTGAACCCAACAGATCTGGACTCTTCCAGCCAAAGTACTGACCACCAGACAAAATTGGCAATCCATTGACTGGAATAGTTTCAATACCTGGAGATTGAGATGGTCCTGGCCATGCTCCACTCTGGTACATCAAGGTCGATAAGTATCGAACTAAACCAGCAGCAATGATGTTGATTGCAACACCAGAAACAACATGATCAACACCAAAAGAAACCGTTGCTATTGCATGGATTAGTGCTCCGACAGATCCAAAGATGATTGCAGCCAGTAATCCAGCCCAAGGGCCATGCTGCGAACCTATAAGTCCTCCTGCCCAAGCACCCATGATCATCATGCCCTCAAGACCAATGTTTACAACACCTGCACGCTCTGAGAACAGACCACCCAGCGCTGCTAAAACAATTGGAACGGAAAGAAGCAAGGCAGCCGAAGCAGTACCTGTACTTGTTAAATCAGTTGCGCCAGTTATCAAGCGAATTGAGGCTAGGACAAAAACTAGCATTACTGCATAGCGAAGAATCTTCATTGCTTTCATGCCTGCACCACCTTAGCTAGCTCCTTGCTTTGAAGAGTTAACTTAAAACGTCGTACTACTTCGTAGGAGATAACAGCGCTCAGAAGAATCGAGCCCTGCATAATTACATAAGTTTCAGGTGCTATATCGATTAACTCGAGAGAACGTGAGGAGACTTCAAGGAAGCCAAAGAGCACAGCACTAATTGCCATTCCAACTGCTGAATTACGACCCAATAGTGCAACGGCTATTGCAGTGAAGCCGATTCCTGACCTGAAGCCCATGTTATACGAGTGTGTTTCACCAAGAACTGCTGGCAAACCGGCAAGTCCAGCGATGGCACCTGAAATCACCAACGCTACAACCGTCATCTTTTTGGAGTTAACACCACTGACTCGTGCAGCAATCGGATTTGCACCCGTTGCGCGCAACTCAAACCCAAATCGAGTTCTGTTAACGACAAACCAAAAAATAAAGCCCAGTGCAGCTGCCACAAGTATCATTCCATTGACACTCCCGCCAGGCGTCTCGGGGACGCCTAGTTTGGTCAGGAGTGGGACAAGATCTGGAAACCATGCAGATTGAGGTAATTCTTTTGTCGAGAGGTTATTTGAACCCTCTACTATTTCTGCAAAATATTTGGAAAATAGGAAAGATGTGACTCCGATTGCGAGACTATTCAACATAATCGTTGAAATCACCTCGTTAACACCTCTGCGAACTTTTAAGTAGGCAGCGATAGATGCCCATAGCCCACCGATGGTCATCGCAACAATAAATACTGCAAGTACATGCAAAACAGGAGGAAGCGTAAACATCGCTCCTAAATATGCGCTAAATAATGCGCCCAGACGAAGCTGACCTTCCACGCCGATATTGAATAAACCTGCTCGAAAGGTAACAGCGATTGCAATCGCTGCAATGTAATAAGGAGTAGCTTGGTTGAGCATCTCCATGAGTGAACCGGCTTGAGTTCCAAACTCCCACATCGTCTTGTATGCATCAATAGGGGATTTATTCGTTGCCAATACAGCGATACTTGAAATCAAAATTGAGACAAGCGCAGCTGCTAGTGGTGCAGCTAAAGCTAACGCAAAATTTAGCGGTGAGATTTTTTTCATGCAGCACCTGTCATCGCTGAGCCAAGTTGCTCGGGTGTAGTTTTTGCAGGATCAAGTTCGGCTGTGATGGCTCCGCGTAACATCACTAGCAATCGATCAGACATTCCAATGAGCTCTTCTAAATCTGCAGAAATCAAGACGATCGCCATTCCCTTTTCACGAGCCTTGCGCAGCACTTCCCAAATTGCACCCTGTGCACCAACATCTACGCCACGCGTTGGATGAGATGCCACCAACAAGGCAGGAGCCTTACTCATTTCTCGACCAACAATAAACTTTTGCTGATTTCCACCAGAAAGTGCCGCCGCCAAAGTATCTGGTCCCGGTGCTCGCACATCAAACTCTTGCATAATCGTGCGAGTGCTTTCGATCGTTGCTTTTTTATCGATGACAAATCCGCGCATAACTGGCTTGCTGCGTTGATGTCCCAAAATTCTATTTTCCCACAATGGTGATGTCATCATCAAAGCTTGACGTTGACGATCTTCTGGGATTAATCCAATGCCTAAATCATGTCGATCGGCCACACTTAATGTGTCAATTGAACTGCCATGAAATTCGATAGAACCTGTATAGTCGCGAAGCCCCATAATGGCTTCAACAAGTTCAGCTTGACCATTTCCTTCAACGCCAGCGATGCCAACTACTTCTCCAGCATGGAGATTGAAGGTGATGTTTGAAATCAAATCACGACTTCCCGTGGCTGTTGGGATTGATACATCCTTAAGCGCCAAGGTGATCTCGTCACGACGAGTATGTCCTTGTGTTGAAGGTTTTGGAAGCTCACTGCCAACCATTAGCTCAGCTAACTGACGGGCGGTTACATCCTTTGATTTAACTTCGGCGACGGTTGATCCTTGTCGAACAACTGTAACCTCATCGGCAACTCGCAAAACCTCGTCAAGCTTGTGCGAGATAAAAATGACAGCCATGCCCTGGGCACGAAGGCCTTCGAGTGCCCTAAAGAGATCATCAACCTCCTGTGGTACCAAAACCGCAGTTGGTTCATCAAAAATCAAAATGTTCGCACCGCGAAATAAAACTTTTAGGATTTCTACACGTTGACGCTGTCCAACGCCTAGCTCTTCAACTAAAACATCTGGGTTTATCTCTAAACCATATTGGGTTGCCATTTCTACTATCTTCTTTCGGGCAGCTGCAAAATCAATTGTGGCACCATGCTTTGGTTCAGAACCTAAAATTATGTTTTCAAGAACCGTGAAGTTATCGGCCAACATGAAGTGCTGATGCACCATGCCAATACCTGCATCGATCGCATCGTTTGGATTCTTGAAATGTACTTCTTTGCCATTTACCAAAATCTGGCCGCTATCTGGGCGTTGCATGCCGTACAAAATCTTCATGACAGTTGACTTACCCGCACCATTTTCACCAACCAATGCATGAACAGTGCCAGATTCAACCTTGATTGAAACATCTTTGTTCGCAATAACGCCAGGAAAGCGCTTGGTTATGTGTCGCAGTTCTACTGCTACTGACACTCTCAACCTCCGAAGAACTTGTTAAGTAAAAACATTTGGCCCAACAAGGAGATCTAACTCCATTGTTGGGCCAAATGCCACTTTCTAACTACTTAGATTCAACAAAGCAATTATGGCTTTGTTGGAACCTTGATCTTGCCTGACTTGATTGCAGCTGCAGCCTTATCGATCTGCGCTTTGTACTTAGTGATGTAACCACCTGAGTAAGAAACGCCAACACCTGCTGTTGAAAGGTCATAACGACGGCCATAGAGGCCCTTTTCATCAAGGATGTCGTTAACGGTTGATCCAGCAACAACTGCTGCGATTACATCGTAAACAGCAAGATCTACTCGCTTGATCATCGATGTAAGCATGTTCTTCTTCTCAGCTGCTGAAGCTGTTAGGTACTGATCAGAGTCAACTCCGATAGTCCAAACCTTCTTGCCAGCCTTTGCTGCATCTGTTGCAGCTTGGAAGTTACCTGCACCTGATCCACCTGCTGCTGAGTAAACAACATCTACTCCGCGGTCAATCATTCCCTTCGCAATAACCTTTGCCTTGGCTGGGTCATTGAAGCCAGAGAAATCAGGGAACTCAGTGATGTACTTGACATCAACGGTTGCCTTCTTATTTGTTGCCTTTACTCCAGCAACATATCCAGCCTCAAACTTCTGTAGAAGTGAAGTACGAACTCCACCGATGTAACCAACCTTGCCCGACTTTGATGCAAGAGCTGCCGCTACACCAGCTAGGTATGAACCCTGCTCTTCAGCGAATACAAGTCCTGCAACATTGAGGAGCTCAACTGATGAGTCATCGATGATTCCGAACTGAACATTTGGATAATCTAATGCAACCTTTGCAATTGGACCTGCATAGAGGAATCCAACTGCGATCACTGGGTTGTAACCAGCCTTTGCAAGAAGACGAAGCTTATCTTCGCGCTCTGAATCGGTTCCCTGTGTGACTGTTACTTCTCGAGCAGTAACCTTAAACTTTTTCTTAGCTGCATCAAGACCAGCTGCTGCTGAGTCATTGAATGACTTATCGCCGCGACCGCCGATGTCATAAGCTAAACCTACTTTTACCTTTGTTGCTGCTGTTGCTGGAGCAACAAATGTGGTTGCAGCCATAACAGTTGCAGCAACAACTGCTACAAGACGAAATACTTTTTTCAATTTTCCTCCAAGGATTCAAGGGGATCTTCAATAACTCACTTTTACAAGATAATTAAGGAAGCTTTGTGTAATTGGGAGCCTATTACTTGCGCAGGAATAAACTCAACACGCCAGGGGCGTTTTTGATGTCGAGGGTGTAACGTTTTGGAAAACTCTCAACTTGGGGTTGAGAGGCTTGCCTAATTACTTCACTAAACCCAGGTTCTCATAGGTATCTGAGAGGGTCTGGCTGGCAACTTTTCTGGCCTTTTCAGCCCCACTATGAAGCAGATCGATCAAATGCTTTTCATCCTCTAGCAGTTCTAGCGCCTTTGAACGTATTGGGCGCAGGTATTCGACAACTACTTCGGCAACAGCGGCCTTAAAATCGCCATATCCCTTGCCTTCAAACTCATTTTCCAACTCTGAAACTAAACGGCCAGAAAGTGATGAATGGATTGTTAGTAAATTGCTAATGCCAGGCTTTTCTTTTTCATCAAACTTCACTTCGCGACCCGCATCTGTTGCTGCGCTTTTAATCTTCTTTGTATTTGCCTCTGGTGTATCCATAATTTCTAGAACGCCAGCAACAGATCCTGATGACTTGCTCATCTTTGATGTTGGCTCTTGAAGATCATAAATCTTTGCGCCAGCTTTCAAAATGTAACCTTCTGGCAATCTAAAGGTTTCACCAAAACGAGAGTTAAATCGAGTGGCTAGATCACGGGTTAATTCGATGTGCTGGCGTTGATCTTCACCAACCGGAACATAATGTGCCTGATACAAAAGAATGTCCGCAGCTTGCAGCATTGGATAAGTGAAAAGCCCAACGCGAGCACTATCTGCACCACCTTTTGCAGACTTATCTTTGAACTGAGTCATGCGACTTGCCTCGCCAAAGCCTGCAAGACATTCCATGATCCATCCCAGTTGATTGTGCTCTGCAACATGGGATTGAACAAACAGCGTTGATTTTTCAGGTGAGATTCCCAGTGCAATTAACTGCGCCGCAGATGCCAAAGTGCGTTTTCTAAAGAGCGCAGGTTCAATCTCGCCAGTTAAAGCATGTAGATCAACGATGCAGTAAAAAGCGTCGTTGCCATCTTGAAGCTCTACCCATTGCTTAAGCGCACCTAAGTAATTGCCCAGGTGGAAGGAGTTACTTGTTGGCTGAATGCCTGAAAGAACTCGCTTCTGTGTCATGGGCGTAATTCTTTCACACAGATGCAGATCGGGAGATCAATAACTGCCCCGCGCGCTTGCCTTCCATGGTTAATACAGTTATTCGCAGGCCATTAACGTTAACAACATCATTAACCTGCGGGATTCGACCCAAGAAGTGCATGACAAAACCACTAGCTGTCTCATATGGACCTTCAGGAATATCCAGCTTGGTCTCTTCAATTAAGTCATCAATTGAAATCAAGCCATCTATTTCAAAGTCACCGGTTCGCTCTTCGACAGAAACCTCGTTCTCGTGCTCATCGTATTCATCGCGAATATCACCAATAAGCACTTCTACAAGGTCTTCAAGAGTGACGATGCCGTCGGTGCCACCGTATTCATCCAAAACGATTGCAAGGTGCTGACCTTGTATGCGCATCTCAGAGAGCGCGGGCAAAACACCCTTGGTTCCTGGCAAATACATAATGTTTCGTGCAAGTTCAACAATCTTGGTGTTCTTACTTGCAAGTGAGCTATCGAGGAGATCGCGAACATGGATAAAGCCAACTACTTCATCAGATGATCCACGCACAACTGGATAACGCGAATGGGCCTTATCTACTGCAATCTCAATGGCTTTACTAACCGTCAATGAAGCATCCATGAAATCAACTTCGGTGCGCGGAACCATGACCTCGTGAACCTGACGTTCTGAGGCATTAAAGACTTCTTCAACAATGTCGCGCTCTTCATCAGTCAGAGCGGCATGGCCGGTGACAAGATCCAATAACTCTTCTTCAGACATTTGACTGCGCTGGACTTTGGGATCCACACCAAATGCGCGCAGGATAATGTCGGTAGATTTTGAGAGCAGCCAGATCAATGGGCGGAAAATATTTGCCACCACATTAATGATTCCGGCGGTGGCCATAGCAATTTCTTCAGCTCTAAATAGAGCTACTCTCTTTGGAACTAACTCTCCGAAAACTAATGAGAAGTAAGCGATCACTAAAGTGACACCGATAAGTGAAATTGTCGTTGCCCAGGCGTTTGCAATCCCTAAAGATTCCAGCCAAGGAATTACGTAATCACCGAGCTGATCGGCACCAAGGGCGGCAGAGAGAAAACCGCTGACAGTTACGCCGATTTGGACCGCAGCCAACAATCGATTGGGATGTGCCGCCAGGGCTGCAACGCGAGCGCCACGCTTGCCACGGGTGGCAATTTCGCGGACTTGGCTATCTCGAAGAGATATGAGGGCGATTTCAGCTGCTACGAAGAATGAGGCCAGAACAATCAGGCCAGCAATAGTTGCTAAATCAAGAAATAGTGAAGCCAACGAGGGAGGTTCCATTATGGGCCAAGTATACATTCTCCGAATCCTTTGAGAAAGTCAGGCCGTCGCTAAGCCAGATCTTCCCTTATGGTGGGTTTACGCGTAATCTTCCCCCGTTGGCCAACCGGCCATCACCTTCATCCTCGGACCGTCGGGCACGTACCTGCCCGGAGAAGGAGAGCAATCTCATGGCATCAGTAGTTTTTGATGGCGCATCACGTATCTACCCAGGAACAACTGCACCTGCAGTCGACAAACTAAATCTCACTGTTAATGATGGAGAGTTTTTAGTTCTTGTTGGACCATCAGGTTGCGGTAAGTCAACATCACTTCGTATGTTGGCGGGACTTGAAGAGATCGATGGTGGGCGCATTCTTATTGGCGATCGTGATGTAACAAATGTTGCACCAAAGGATCGCGATATTGCGATGGTGTTCCAGTCTTATGCACTGTATCCACACATGACAGTTGCAGAGAACATGGGCTTCGCATTGAAAATCGCAGGAACTCCAAAAGAAGAACGTGAACGTCGTGTTCTTGAAGCAGCAAAGTTGCTTGACCTCGAGCCATACCTAGAGCGCAAGCCAAAGGCACTTTCAGGTGGACAGCGTCAGCGCGTTGCAATGGGTCGTGCAATTGTTCGCGAGCCTCAGGTATTCCTTATGGATGAGCCTCTATCAAACCTTGATGCGAAGTTGCGTGTAGCAACTCGTACACAGATCGCTGCATTGCAGCGTCGTCTAGGAATCACAACTGTTTATGTAACGCACGACCAGGTTGAAGCTATGACCATGGGCGATCGCGTTGCTGTTCTTAAGGATGGCTTGCTACAGCAAGTTGATACACCTCGTAATCTTTATGACAACCCAGCAAACGCTTTCGTTGCAGGCTTCATTGGTTCCCCTGCAATGAACCTTCTTATCGCACCTGTTAGCGGTGGCAAGGCAATGCTTGGAGATCTAGCAATCGATGTTCCTGCTTCTGCCGGAACAGCGGTAACTGTTGGTGTTCGCCCAGAAGGCTTTACACCTTCATCAAAGGGTTTCCATGTTCTTGTTGAAGTTGTTGAAGAGCTTGGTTCAGATGCTTTCGTTTACGGAAAGCCAGCTGATGCCAACGTTAAGTTTGCAAATGCAACAGATGAAGGCGCGCAAGTCATTGTTCGCTGGGATCCAAAGAATCCTCCAAAGCCAGGAGACACAATCACTGTCGAAGCGGTTAAGGGATCTGTTCACTTGTTCAACTCAACAACAGGTGAGCGCGTTTAACAGTAATTAATGTAAAAACCCGCGGATGCCATTGGCGCCCGCGGGTTTTTTACTGTTTTCTTTAAGCCATTGCCTTCTTTAAGTTCTCATCAATTGAGTTCAAGAACTCTTGTGTTGTTTGGTAAGGCGCATCCTTTGAGATCAGAAGTGACAAATCCTTTGTCATCTTTCCTTGTTCAACAGTTTCAATACACACGCGCTCAAGAGTTGCACAGAACTTTGCAAGCTCTGGGTTGTTGTCTAGCTTCGCACGGTGTGCAAGACCTTGTGTCCACGCAAAGATTGAAGCGATTGGGTTTGTCGATGTTGCCTTACCTGCCTGGTGATCACGGTAGTGACGCGTCACTGTTCCGTGAGCTGCCTCTGATTCGCAGATCAATCCATCCGGTGTCATCAAAACAGATGTCATCAAACCGAGTGAGCCGTAGCCTTGCGCAACGGTGTCAGATTGAACATCGCCGTCGTAGTTCTTACATGCCCAGACATACCCACCTTCCATGCGCAATGACATGGCAACCATGTCATCGATCAAGCGGTGCTCATACCAAATACCTGCTGCATCAAATTGTGACTTAAATTCTGCTTGGTAGATGATTTCAAAAATATCCTTAAAGCGACCATCGTAAGCCTTGAGAATTGTGTTCTTGGTTGAGAGGTAAACCGGGAACTTACGGAGCAAGCCGTAGTTCAATGATGCGCGAGCAAAGTCCCGAATCGAATCATCGACGTTGTACATCGCCATTGCAACACCTGAAGATTCGAAGTTAAAAACTTCTGTATTGATCGGTGCAGACCCATCTTCAGGAACAAATGAGATTGTCAGCTTTCCTGGACCTGGAACTTTAAAGTCTGTCGCGCGGTACTGATCACCAAATGCGTGACGGCCGATAACAATCGGCTTAGTCCAGTGTGGAACCAAACGTGGAACGTTGCTGATGATGATTGGTTCGCGGAAGATGACTCCACCAAGAATGTTGCGGATAGTGCCGTTAGGAGACTTCCACATCTTCTTAAGTCCGAATTCCTCAACACGTGCCTCATCTGGAGTAATCGTTGCGCACTTGATTCCGACGCCATGCTTTTGGATTGCCCGTGCTGAATCAATAGTTACTTGATCATCGGTTGCATCACGGTGTTCCATACCTAGGTCGTAGTACTCAAGGTTTACATCTAAGTAAGGAAGGATCAATGAATCCTTAATGAACTGCCACATGATGCGTGTCATTTCATCGCCATCGAGTTCGACGACAGTACCCGTTACTTTGATCTTGCTCATAGTCTCCCCTTTATCAACTTTTGAAAATTATTTACAGCGTCTGAACATCTGCTTGTTTTGCACGAACCGCTTCAGCAGCCTCTTTAAGTGCCGCAACTTCTGAATCAGTTAATGCGCCTTCGACAACCTTTTTGACACCTGAACGACCAATCTCGGCCTCAACACCAAGATAGACACCAGAAATTCCGTACTCACCATCAACCCACGCGCACACAGGCATTACTGCTCCAGAATCTTCGATAACTGCTTTTGCCATACGTGCTGCAGCAGCAGATGGTGCGTAATAGGCAGAACCAGTTTTAAGAAGTGCAACAACTTCAGCTCCGCCGTTACGTGTGCGGTCAACAAGATCGGCAATCTCTTCCTGTGACAGAAGATCGCTCAATGGCTTGCCATCGACTGTACAACGGCTTGGGACTGGAACCATTGTGTCTCCATGTGAACCAAGTGTCAGAGTCTTAACAGATCCCACCTTTACTCCGAGCTTTTCTGCAACGAAGTTGGTAAAGCGCGCAGTGTCCAACATTCCTGCCTGACCCATTACGCGGTTCTTTGGAAAGTTAGTAGCAATCTGTGCCAGTGCGGTCATTTCATCCAGAGGATTTGAAACCACGATGATGACAGCGTTTGGAGAATGCTTTGCGATATTTTCAGCAACACCGCGAACAATGCCAGCGTTAACACCGATTAAATCCATACGGCTCATACCAGGCTTGCGAGGAAGACCTGCAGTAATCACAACTACATCTGAATTTGCAGTGGCTTCGTAGCCAGCACCTTCGGGAGTTGTTGTTGCACCAATAAGCTTTGTCTCAAATCCTTCAATCGAACGAGACTGATTCATGTCCAGAGCCAAACCTTCTGACTTTCCTTCAAGGATGTCAGTTAAAACTACGGTATCGAATACATCATATTCAGCTAAGCGAAGAGCTGTTGTTGAACCGTAAAAACCTGCACCGACTACAGTGACTTTGCCACCCATCGTGACTCCATTCATGGCTAATTGCGAATGGGGCAACTCTACCGCCCGCGAGGAAGGGCAATTGCCAGCGCAAAAAGTGCAATTGCTATAGCAAGCGGAAGATAAAACTCAATGCGACGAAAATCTCTTGTTTTCAGAGCTATGCCAGCGGTTCCAACGGCGATAAAAAGTGATCCGCCTCGCACCGCCCCGAAAACGCCTAAAGCAACTCCGGTAAGGACTAGGCCATAACTAATAAGGCCAAGCAAACGATTATTCAACTGCATGCATCAACCACATTTGTAAGCAACATGGCACGAGTCATAGGGCCCACTCCCCCAGGCATTGGAGAAACATATGATGCCTTTTCATAGACACTAGGACACACATCGCCATCTAAACCAGTTGCAGTCCGAGAAATACCAACATCTATAACGACTGCACCTTCTTTAATCATTTCTGCTTTTAAGAAATGAGATTGTCCTATTGCTGCGATAACAATGTCGGCCGATTTGGTATGCCGAGTTAAATCCTTGGTACCGGTGTGAGTCAGAGTTACAGTTGCATTTTCTTGTTTGCGGGTAAGCAATAATCCCAATGGGCGGCCAACAGTTATTCCACGACCTATCACGGTGATTTCTGCACCTTGCGTTGAAATTTTATAGTGATCAAGCAGGGCAACAATTGCTCGAGGAGTACAAGGCAACGGGGCGTCATAACCCAAAACTAAGCGACCCAAATTAAACGGATGTAATCCATCTGCATCTTTACTGGGATCAATTGCTTCAAGAATTCTTTGGGTGTTGATTCCTTTAGGTAAAGGAAGTTGAACGATGTAGCCCGTACATTCTTTGGAAGCATTTAAATCTGCGATAGCCGCCAAGACATCTTTTTCGGTTGCATTTTGTGAAAGATCTATTCGAATTGAATTGATACCAACCTCTTGGCAATCACGATGTTTTCCGCCCACATACGAATGTGAACCAGGGTCATCTCCTACTAAAACTGTCCCAAGACCTGGTGTAATTCCTTTAGCTTTGAGTGTATTGACTCGCACTGTTAATTCAGCTTTAATCGCTACGGCAACCGCCTTGCCATCTAAAATCTGCGCGCTCATGATGTAAGCCTATCGACTCAGTTATGCGTGAGAGAAATGTCGAGTATTGGTGAAAAACATCGCGATTCCAGCTGCCTTTGCCGCAGTGATGACCTCTTCATCACGCACGCTGCCACCAGGCTGAACAACTGCGGTGACACCTGCATCAATAAGGATTTGTAGGCCATCGGCAAATGGGAAGAAAGCATCACTTGCTGCCACACTTCCCTTGACTCGATCTCCGGCACGAGAAACCGCTAAACGTGCTGAATCAACTCTGTTGACCTGGCCCATTCCGATTCCGACAGATGTTGTCATCTTTGCGAGCAAGATCGCATTGCTCTTTACTGAACGGACACTTCGCCATGCAAACTCAAGATCCTTCATAGTTTGTAGATCAACTGGATCTCCACTGACTTGATTCCACTGAGCAGGTGAATCACCCTGCGCATCAATCTCATCGGTTGCTTGCAACAACATTCCGCCAGATACAGGACGAAGCTCTAATGGATGAATTGTTGTTGCATTGCACTTTAAAATTCGAATCGAAGGCTTTTTCATCAAGAGCTCTAATGCATCGTGATCAAAATCAGGTGCAATCAAAACTTCGGTAAAGATTTTTGACAATGGCTCCGCCATCGCAAGATCAACCTTTCTATTGGCAGCTACAACTCCCCCAAAGGCAGATACTGGATCGCATTCATGTGCCTTTTGATAAGCGACTGAAACACCTTGTTCGGATACCGCAATACCGCAAGGGTTTGCGTGCTTCATAATTGCAACGGCGGGATCGAGATGATCTAAAACTGCTCTCCAGGCAGCATCAGCATCTGTGTAATTGTTAAAGGACATCTCTTTGCCATGAAGTTGTTGTGCGTTCACGATTCCTGCGGTTGTACCCGAATAAATTGCCGCCTCTTGATGGGGATTTTCTCCGTAGCGCAGTGAGCTCTTTCTGCTCCAAATTTGTCCAAACCAATCAGGAAGTTCATTGCCCTCAGATTCTCCGAGCCAGTTTGCAATGGCTAAGTCGTATTGAGCAGTCGTGCGAAAAACTTCGAGAGCTAACTGGCGTCGCTCTGGTTCTGTAAAGCCACCTGCAGACATCGCCGTTATCAACTGGTCGTACTGAGATGGATGAGAAATAACTGCGACAGAGGCATGGTTTTTAGCAGCTCCGCGAAGCATTGATGGACCGCCTATATCAATCTGCTCGATGCACTCTGCAAAACCAGCACCTGATGCGATCGTTTCAGCAAATGGATAAAGATTAATAATCACTAAATCAAATGGAGCGATATCCAGATCTGCAATTGCAGCTAAATGTTCAGGATTGTTCTGGTCGGCCAAAATTCCGCCATGAACTCGGGGATGCAAAGTCTTAACTCGTCCACCCATAATTTCAGGAAAACCTGTGTAATGGCTTACCTCTATGACGGGAATCTGCGCAGCTGCCAAACTCTTTGCGGTAGATCCTGTTGAAAGAATCTCAACTCCTGCTGCATGTAGTGCGGTTCCAACTTCAATGAGACGAGTCTTGTCATAGACACTCACAAGCGCTCGACGGATTGGTTTTCTCATCGTGTATTGGTCTCCAGTGTTGGAATGATCAAAGCGATGGTCGCAACTATGAGACCGCGTTCTACCTTCTTAATTCTCTCATGAAGAGTTGTCTCAGTATCCTCCGGCAACACGGGAACCTCCATTTGAGTAATTATTGGCCCCGTATCGACGCCATCATCAACCCAATGGATCGTTGACCCTGTTACCGAAACACCAGCAGCCAGGGCATCACGAACCGCATGCGCCCCTGGAAAATTAGGAAGCAATGCTGGATGGCTATTAATTGTTGGAAAGTGATTAACAAAATCAGGAGCTAAAATTCGCATGAAGCCGGCGCTCACCACAAGATCGGGTTTGTATTGATCGACCTGATCAAATAGCTGCTTATTCCATACCTGTCGGTCACCAGTTAACTCAACAACGGCGGTATTAATCGATGCCTTCTTCGCTCGATCTAAAACTTGGGCATCTGCACGATCGCAGACAACTGCAACTACTTGAATCTCCAGTTCAGATGCATCGAATATCGCCTGTGCTAAAGAGCCCTGCCCTGAGGCCAGAATAACTATTCGCTTTCTCATCTACGTTTTATAAATCTCGGTAGATAAATTGCTAGAGCTGCTCCAAGACCAAGTTGAACAGCAATGGCCAGAGTGAACTTCCAGGTAGAGACACCAACTGCAGACATTGCATCGGTAATTAAAGCCCCGCTACCTGAATACCCGACAAATGCGGCAAGCAATACCGCGACGATATAACTTTGAACAAGGACCCGTTGATTTAGGGAGATTGTCCAAGTTACCAAAAGTGCACCTGCCGCAACAATAACTAGGACTCCGATAAGAGCGATGAGAGATTTGTTTTCTGGCAGTGCCCCTAGCAATGGCATTGCAGGAATCTTGTTCAATCTAAATGAGGTTGGTGAAACAAGGGTCCCCGACCCAACGGCAAAGCCCACTCCTGAAAAGTAAGCCAAAGTAGAGACAATGGCATTCGGAATATACAAAATATTGAGAAGAAGTAAAAGAAAGCCCCCAAAAATTCCTGGTTGCAAAACTGTTGTTAAATTCTTGACAACTGAGATGTTAACTAGCAACAAGATACCGAAAACAATTGAAGAGATTCCTAGCAACAAAGCAATAATGCGTGAGCCATATAAAAATCCTTGGCCTAATGCGACCCGTCTTCCAACTGTGGCCGCACATAACAATGTGAATGGCAGAACATAAATCAATGCGAAGTACCAGACTGGACGAATTGAGTCGGTCTTGGAGAAAAAGGAGGCAGCCAACGCGAACAATGTATAGATGATTGCAAAGGCAGCGCGTGCTGGACCAACTAAAGAACTGTCATTATCCAAACGCTCGATTGTGCGGGCTACGCCATTTCGAATTGCTAGAACCGGAAAAATCAACGCTCCCAAGGGAAGATATGAAAGATGCCCTGCTAAACCAGAAGGTGGAAGGGATAAATCAAATGGAATTGAATGCGCACCAATCCAGATCCATAACGCCGCTCGAAGCGGGTCTCCCGTATTGCCTGTTGCACTGCCTGCGGTCGCCCATGCAATTAGTGCGATAAAAGATGTTGGAAGTAAAAGCCATGCAACGCTACGCAAGACTTGGGGCAATGCAGCTCCAAGTACTCGCGTCAACATTGTTATCGACCCATAATTGCGCGTAACAAACGCGCGGTTTCACTTGGTGTTTGGCCAACCTTTACTCCGGCGGCCTCTAAAGCATCTTTTTTACCTTGGGCAGTTCCTGATGAACCAGAAACAATTGCACCTGCGTGACCCATGGTCTTTCCTTCTGGAGCGGTAAAGCCTGCAACGTAACCAACTACTGGCTTAGTTACATACTCTGCAATAAATGCAGCTGCTCGCTCTTCTGCATCTCCACCAATTTCACCGATCATCACAATCGCAGTGGTCTCTGGGTCATCTTGGAATGCACGTAAGCAATCGATGTGTGTTGTTCCGATCACAGGATCTCCACCAATTCCAACTGCTGTACTAAATCCGATGTCACGAAGCTCATACATCATTTGATATGTAAGTGTTCCTGACTTTGAAACTAAACCAATTGGACCTGCACCAGTGATATCTGCAGGAATAATTCCAACATTTGATTTTCCTGGGCTAATCAATCCTGGGCAGTTAGGTCCGATAATCTGCGTTGTTCCCTTTGTTTGGGCATACGTGTAAAAACTTGCAGAATCATGAACTGGAATTCCTTCAGTGATGACAACAACTAGTGGCATGGTTGCATCAATTGCATCAATCACCGCGGCTTTTGCAAACTTTGGTGGTACGAACACAACTGAAACATTCGCACCCGTTGCAGACATTGCCTCTGCAACAGTGTTAAACACCGGAAGTTGGTGACCGTCAATATCAACGACCTGCCCGCCCTTACCTGGTGTCACACCGCCGACAACCTTTGTTCCTGAAGCCAACATACGACGGGTGTGCTTGGTTCCTTCAGAACCAGTCATTCCCTGAACAATTACTTTGCTTGCATCATTGATAAAAATAGACATTACTTCGCCGCCAATTCTGCAGCGCGATTTGCTGCTCCATCCATTGTGTCTGCCTGCTCAACCAGTGGGTGTGCAGCTTTAGCCAAAATTGCTCGTCCTTCAACAACATTGTTGCCATCTAAACGCACCACAATTGGCTTGGTCGCCTTAGGTCCAAGTAACTCGAGCGCTTGAACAATTCCATTTGCAACAGCATCACATGCAGTGATTCCGCCAAATACATTTACAAAAACGCTCTTCACATCCTTGTCGCCAAGAATAATTGAAAGACCATCAGCCATGATTTGAGCAGATGCGCCGCCACCAATATCAAGGAAGTTAGCTGGGCGAACTCCGCCATGCTTTTCTCCCGCGTAAGCAACCACATCAAGAGTGCTCATTACAAGACCAGCACCATTTCCGATGATTCCTACTTCGCCTTCAAGTTTTACGTAGTTAAGTCCTTTTTCTTTAGCTGCAGCTTCTAGTGGATTTTCTGCAGCTTGATCAACTAGCGCTTCATGATCTGGTTGACGGAATTCTGCGTTGTCATCAAGAGTTACCTTGCCATCTAATGCGATTACTTTGCCATCCTTGGTCTTAACCAATGGGTTAACTTCAACAAGTGTTGCATCTTCGCCCTGGAAAACACCCCACAGCTTGAGCAAAACATCTGCAACCTGATCAGCAACATCTGCTGGGAATTGCGCAGCTGCAACTATTTCTTTTGCCTTTGCAAGAGAGATGCCATCAACAGCAGATACTGGAATCTTTGCAAGCTTTTCAGGAGCGGTGTGTGCAACTTCTTCGATATCCATTCCACCTGAAACAGATGCCATTACAAGAAATGTTCGGTTAGAACGATCCAGCAAAATTGCCAAGTAGTACTCGGACTCAATTGGGGCAGCTGCTGCAATCATTACTGTGCGAACTGTGTGTCCCTTGATGTCCATTCCAAGAATCGCGCCAGCTTTTTCGCGAGCATCCTGTGGATTTTCGGCAAGCTTTACTCCGCCAGCCTTTCCACGTCCGCCAACTTTGACCTGTGCCTTAACGACTACCTTTCCGCCAATAGTTGCGGCTGCTTTTTCTGCCTCATCTGCAGTTGTTGCAACGCTTGCAGCTAATACAGGTACGCCATGCTTTTCAAAGATATCGCGGGCTTGGTATTCAAAGAGATCCACTGGGCTTCCAATCAGTTCAGTTCTGACGTGTTGATGAGGGTAATCCTAGAGCTTCTCTACGGGTGCATAACGCAGCAGTAAACGCTTCTCACCGTATTGGCCAAAGTTAATTGTCGCTTCAGCCTTATCTCCCGCCCCTGCTACTGAGATAACGGTGCCCAACCCAAATGTGTCATGTGACACACGCTCACCGACAGCAAGCTCCATCGCAACGCTCTTCTTTCCAGTTGCCCTTGGAGGAGGCGCGGTCGCAGTTCTCGTTTTCTTAATCAAAGATGCAGAGACAGATGTTCGTGATTGATTGCGCCATTCGATTACCTCTTCAGGAATTTCATCGAGAAAGCGTGACGGTGGGTTGTAGTTTGGTGCGCCCCAAGTAGATCTGTATTCAGCTCGAGAAATGTAAAGACGTTGGCGTGCACGAGTTAATCCAACGTATGCAAGACGTCTTTCTTCTTCGATCTCATCTTTTTCGCCAAGTGTGCGAGAGTGAGGAAAAATTCCATCTTCCATACCTGCTAAGAAAACAGTTGGAAATTCAAGACCCTTGGCTGTGTGAAGTGTCATCATTGTTACAACTCCGCCATGATCTTCACCCTCTGGAATTTCATCAGCATCTGCTACCAAGGAAACCTTTTCTAAGAAACCTGCAAGAGAAATCTCTTCATCTTCGCCAAGTTCTTCAAATGGTCTTTCTTCGTACTCCATTGAAACTGCAACAAGCTCCTTTAGGTTTTCTACGCGTACTTCATCTTGTGGGTCGGTGCTATCTGCGAGTTCCTTTAACAAACCAGATTGTTCAAGTGCGGCCTCAACAATTACAGATGGCTTGGTCCTTGCCTCAACTAAGACGCTTAATGCACTGATCATCGAAGTGAATTCATTGATGGCCTGTGCCGCACGGGCAGGTACAGATGTAACTTCTTGACAGCGAAGCAAACCTTGCCAAAAAGAAATGTTGTTATCTCGGGCAAACAAATCCACATAATCCAAAGATGTATCGCCAATTCCTCGTTTTGGAACATTTATGATTCTTCTTAAGGAAATCTCATCTTCAGGATTAGCTAGAACCCGCAAATAGGCCAATAGATCCTTTACTTCGCGACGCTCATAGAAGCGAAGACCACCCACAACTTTGTAAGGAAGTGCGCTACGCATAAAGACTTCCTCGAAAACACGTGATTGAGCGTTGGTTCGATAGAAAATAGCTGTGTCTCCTGGATTAGAGACACCTTCTCTCTGAAGAGATCTAATTTCATCGGCGATGAAATTAGCTTCGTCATGCTCGCTCTCTGCAACATAACCCACAAGTGGTGTGCCAGAACCTGCATCCGACCACAGATTTTTTTCCTTGCGGCTCTCATTACAAGTAATTACTGCGTTTGCTGCATTAAGAATGTTCTGGGTGGATCGATAGTTTTGCTCCAGCAGCACTGTCCTGGCCTTGGGGTAATCCATTTCAAACTGCAAAATGTTACGAATCGTCGCGCCTCGGAAACCGTAAATAGATTGATCGGCATCTCCCACGACACATAGTTCTGCAGGCTGTTGACCTTCAAGTTCAGTGCCTACTAGCTCCTTGATCAGAATGTATTGGGCATGGTTTGTATCTTGATACTCATCGACTAAAACATGACGAAACCGTGATCTGAAACGAGCCTTAGCTTCTGGAAAACGTTGTAGAACTTCTACCGTCTTTAAAATCAAGTCGTCAAAATCCATTGCGTTAGCACGCATCAGACGTTGCTGATACACCGCATAGACATCAGCAACTACTTGTTCAAACTGATTAGTAGTCGCATTGAGATAGTCCTGTGGACCCAATAACTCATTTTTTGCATTGGAAATCATGGATTGAAATTGGCGTGCCGGATATCGCTTTGGATCAAGGTTTAACTCTTTGGCCACAATTGTTATCAATCGATTTGAATCGGCAGAGTCATAGATACTAAATGAGTTGCTATATCCAAGACGCATTGCTTCTTGGCGCAGGATTCGAACACATGCTGAGTGGAAAGTTGAAACCCACATGGACTTTGCTATTGGCCCGACAAGTTCAGCTACACGTTCTTTCATTTCTCCTGCAGCTTTGTTTGTAAAAGTAATTGCAAGGATTTGATAGGGAGCAACATTTCGGCGCGACATCAAATATGCGATACGACGAGTTAGAACTCGAGTTTTTCCTGATCCAGCACCTGCGACAACCAAGAGTGGACCGCCTGCATGAGTAACCGCCTCCGCCTGTTGAGGGTTTAGTCCCTCAATGAGTGGATCGATTTCAGTCATGAGGTCGAGTCTATTAGGCTTCATGCATGGAACCGATCGCAGATACCGAGATCAAGCGAGTTTTGGTCGTCAATGCCCACCCTGACGATTCGGATTTTGGAGCATCGGGAACTATTTCCCAGTGGGTAAAAAAGGGAATTGAAGTCGCCTACGTTTTTTGCACAAACGGTGATCAGGGTGGTGAAGAGTCAGGTTTTACTAAGGAAGAAATGCCAGCGATTCGTCAGCGCGAGCAACGAGCTGCAGGTGCGGCGATTGGTGTCACTGACATTACTTTTTTAAATTATGTTGATGGACATTTAGAGCCAACAATTGAACTTCGCAAAGATATTGTCCGACAGATTCGAATTTCGCAGCCAGATCGAATTGTCTGCCAGAGTCCTGAACGCAATTGGGATCGAATCGGTGCAAGCCATCCTGATCACTTAGCAGCGGGAGAAGCAACGATTCAAGCGGTTTACCCTGATGCACGGAACCCATTTGCATTCACGGATTTAATGGAAAAAGAGGGTCTACAGCCTTGGCGTGTGAAAGAGGTATGGGTATCTGGCTTTGCGCATCCAGATCATTGGGTAGACATCACCGATACTTTTGATCTAAAGATGGCAGCGCTACATGCGCACGTTTCGCAAACTGCGCATAACAAGGATTTAGAAAAGATGGTTCGTGAATGGGGTCAACGCAACGCAGGAATGGGCGGACTTCCAGAAGGCCGTATTGCTGAAGCCTTCAAGATTGTTAGCACCGCTTAAGTTTTGCTTAACTGGTTTAGCTGTTAGAAACCATCACTCGTTTAATTGAGATTGGCTGATTTGGTGTGCCATCTGCGCCCCCACCTTTAACACCAGCTTTAGCAATCGCTTTCACGATATCTAAACCTTGGGTGATCGTTCCCCAAATTGTGTAATTTGCACCCAAAGTTGTGTCTGCAAAAACTAAGAAGAACTGACTTCCATTTGTTCCCGCACCATTTACACCAGGCCCTGAATTAGCCATGGCAACTGTTCCAGCTGGATAGTTGTACAAGCCTTCAGCGGGAAGGTTCTCATCGCGATAAGTGAAGTTTGGTCCCCCGCCACCAGTAGCTGTTGGATCTCCACACTGCAAAACATATAAACCTTTAGTCGTTAAGCGATGACACAAGGAGTCATTGAAGTAGCCACCTCGTGCGAGCGTGGCCAACTGTGTAATTGTGATCGGTGCTTTAGCACCAACTGTTGTTACCACGATGTTTCCGCAGTTTGTTGCAAGGGTAAATGTTCGTGGAATTCGCCTTAATACTTTTTCAGCTGGTGCAACAGATGGAGGCGTATGGCCAACAGCTTTACTTGGTGTACATTTTATTGAAGAAACCTTTGCGGATTTATTTTTTGTGTTGGCATATGCAGAAGGCGAAATTAACAACGACGAAGCAGACAGTGCAGCAAGTGATACCGCTACAACAATCAATCTCTTCATCTGAACTCTCCTTGACATGGACCTAATGGTAAATCGAAACCCTGTGAAAACCCTTAATTTATTCCCATTCAATGGTGGCAGGTGGCTTGCTTGTTACATCAAGCACCACGCGATTGACCTGGCGGACCTCATTGGTGATGCGTGTAGAAATCTTTTCAAGTACCTCGTATGGGACTCGAGACCAGTCTGCGGTCATGGCATCCTCAGAAGAAACTGGACGCAAAACAATCGGGTGACCATACGTGCGGCCATCCCCTTGCACGCCAACGCTTCGAACATCAGCCAAAAGAACAACTGGGCACTGCCAGATCTGTCGATCTAGCCCAGCAGACTTTAACTCTTCTCTGGCTATTGCATCAGCTTCGCGCAACAAATCCAAACGTTCTTGGGTTACTGATCCAACAATTCGAATTCCGAGTCCAGGACCAGGAAATGGCTGACGCCAAACAATCTCTTCGGGTAACCCAAGTTCAAGACCAACTTGTCGAACCTCATCTTTAAATAAGTTGCGAAGTGGTTCTACTAACATGAATTGGAGATCATCAGGTAAGCCACCAACATTGTGATGCGACTTAATGTTTGCAGTCCCGGTTCCTCCCCCTGATTCGACCACATCTGGATACAAAGTTCCCTG
>Ga0315909_10002485_pt1 | contig 23608 bp, 42 predicted proteins | sample LakEriMetagenome_11_FD_203527 | JGI IMG/M metagenome (GOLD analysis project Ga0315909, IMG submission 203527) | Freshwater fungal communities from buoy surface, Lake Erie, Ohio, United States - Buoy 2 MA125 | ecosystem: Environmental > Aquatic > Freshwater > Lake | place: USA: Lake Erie, Ohio...
GGTAGCGACGATGGCCGGTGGTGTTGCTGGCTATATCTGCGGTTTGTAAAGGACAATTATGACTACGCCCTATGACATCATCACCCGCGCCATGAAGGACATCGGCGCGTTGGCCGCAGGGGAAAACCCGACTGCCGCTGAAGCGCAGGACGGGCTAGACCTGCTAAACGATATGCTGGCGCAATGGTCAAACGAAAACATGATGGTGTTCTACCGCACCGAAATCGTGTTTCCTTGCGTTCAGAATCAGGTGCAATACACCATCGGCCCGTCGGGTAATGTGTCGGCTAGGTTCGTCGGGTCTATTTCAGGCACGACCCTGACTGTACCCAACGATGGGGTGACAAAGGGCGCAATTACCATCGGGATGACCCTAACGGGCAACGGTGTCCTGTCTGGCACCACGATTGTGGGGTTTGGAACTGGCGCGGGCGGCAACGTCAATGAGGGCGGCACTTATACCGTCAGCCGGGCGCATACCACGCCGGTGGTGAACCAGATTATTGATTCGTTCTATCAGCGCCCCTTGACGATTGAAAGTGCATTTGTACGCGTCAATACGACTTCAAACGGTGTGCCGATTTATGGCGGCGGTCTGGATTATCCGATCACGATTCTGAGCCTTGAGGAATACGAATCTATCGGCTTGAAAACCTTAAACGGCCCGTGGCCGAAGGCGCTGTATTACCAGCCATCCGAGTTGCTGGGAACGATCTACCTGTGGCCTAACCCGTCGCAAGGCGAGATGCACTTGTTTACCCAGACCATATTCCGGGAGTTTGGCGACCTGTACGGCGATATGCAGTTCCCACAGGGCTATAACATGGCATTGCGCTGGTGCTTGGCCGAGCGCATGATGCCGATGTACGGCAAGATTAACCAGATTCAGGTCAGCCAGATCACGGCTTATGCTGCGCAGGCAAAGGCCACGATTAAGCGCACCAACATGAAGCCGCCACAGGTCAGCAAGTATCCAGACGTATTGATGACCGGCAGGCCAAAGGATGCCGCTTTTATCCTCGATGGAGGCTTCAACTAGGTTTTATAAATGTTGTAGAATGGTGGCTTTCAAAGGAGGCCACCATGAACGCAGGCAGACCAGCAAACACGCCAGAAGTATTGTGGAGCAAAGTTGATGTACGAGAACCAGATGAGTGTTGGCCGTGGAAAGGACACCTTACAAAGTCGGGTTATGGTCGAACTTGGATTAATGATGTTGCTTATTACGCTCATCGTGTCATTTATAACTTGGCAAAACCCGGTGAAATTGAGTTAAGAGCGCCAGCAAATAAAAAGGCGCACGGATTTTTGATGCACACCTGCGACAACCGAATTTGCTGCAATCCAGCACATTTGCGAGTTGCAGATATAAAAACAAACAACGAAGATTGCGTAAGAAAAGGTCGCAGAATTTTGCCGAGGGGCGAAGATCATCATAGGTCGGTTTTTACAAATGATGAAATTCGACAAGTATTGGAAATGAGGCAACTAGGACATTCAGCAAGGCAAATAGCCATGAATTTGAATAAAAAACGTGCAACCATTGAATCTTTGCTTCGTCGTACTAGATTGCGCGAAGGAAATTAACTATGGATTTTGGCTTCGTCGGCGCTTCTTATACTACTCGGTCGATCTACCAGAACGATTCCGAGTGCATTAACTTTTACCCAGAGATTGACCCGACCAAGCAGCCGGGGGAGCGCGGTATTGTCGCGCTGTACCCAACGCCCGGCTTAGTGACCGAAATCACGTTCCCGATTCCTGCTGAAGTGCGCGGGATGAGGGCGCTATCTGGCTTGCAATATGCCATCGCGGTCTGCGGCAATCGGGTCTATCGGATTGACACCAGCCTTGCCTATATCCAAGTCGGGACACTAACCACCAGCTCTGGCCCCGTGTCGATTACCGACAACGTGATGACCACGCAAGGGCTGACCGCTTATCTGGTCGATGGGGTCAATAGGTATTACTACGTCGTGGCGACCAACACGTTTGTGACCTTGCCACCGTCGGATGGTGACTGGCAGGGCGCAAATACCGTCGATACGGTGGATAACTATGTGGCCTACAACGAGCCTGGAACGCAAAACTGGGCTGTGACTGACTTGGGGTCGCCGCTATCCACCACGGGGCTGTACGGGGCTAAGGATGGGTCGCCAGATAAGCTGGTGGCGCTGATTATCGACCACCGTCAGGTTTATCTAATGGGTGAGGTCACGACCGAAGTCTGGATCGATGTCGGCAGTCAGATACCCAACATCATCACGTTCCCGTTTCAGCGGGTATCTGGCACCAGCTCACAGAATGGCTGCGGTGCGCCGTTTTCGATTGTCCGCTTTGCTGAAACGTTCATGTTTTTGGCGCGGGATACGCTGGGAACCGCGACGATTGGCATGATGAAGGGCTATGAGTTTCAGCGCTTATCGACCCACGCAGTCGAGAATAGTCTGGTCGGGCAGGTTGTCGAGGACGCAAGGGCTTGGTCGTTTCAGATTGAAGGCCATGAGTTTTACGTTATTAATTTCCCGTCAATTGACCTGACATGGGCTTATGACCTAGCGACCGGCCAATGGATCAAATGGCTGTGGTGGGATGCGCCAAATGCTGTGTATAAACGCCACCGCGCCCAATGCGGCATTGCGTTTGCAAATAAGAACTTAGTAGGCGATTACGAAAACGGCAAGATTTACAGCCTCGACTTTGACGCTTACACCGACGCTGGCAACCCAATCCGCAGGCTGCGCAGAGCGCCGCACCTGACCACGGATTTGCAGCGGCAGTATTTCGAGGAATTCCAGATTCAGTTTCAGCCCGGTGTTGGCCTGACCAACGGGCAGGGGCAAGACCCACAGGCCATGCTGCGCTGGTCAAATGATGGCGGCAGCACTTGGTCAAACGAGCATTGGGTCAGCATGGGTCGTGAGGGCAATTACGTCAACCGTGCGATTTGGCGGCGGTTGGGCTGGTCGCGGGATCGGATTTTTGAAGTGGCAATTACCGACCCGGTAAAGGCTGTAATTGTGTCGGCGAATCTGAAGGCATCGGCAGGCGATAACTAATGGTCGCGCTTACCAATATTCGGTTCCCGACCAGCCCGTTTATTGAACCGGCCACAGGCCGACCATCGCGTGAGTGGATTATTTGGCTGCAAAACCCGAACGTAGTCAGCAGCACCGTGGAATACCAGATTATTAACGGTGGCGAGATTAACAACACGGTCATCGGCAACATTACGCCAGCGGCAGGCACTTTTACTTTGCTGACCGCTTTGAATGGCATCGGTGGGGGTACGTTTTGAACGTCAGGCCAGCCACCGTCGCCGACTTGGATGCTTATGTGGAACTGTTATCAGACTTTCACGAAGCATCGCCGATGAAAGGTGTGGCTGATTACGATGTAGCGGGAATTCGTGCTTTTTTGACCGCTTCATTAGAAAATGCCAACATTTTGTTATTGGTTGGTGAGCTGGATGGCAAGATTGTCGGCGTAACATCATGTTTGCTGTATCCGCTGTATTTCAGTCCGAATTACCATGTTGCGCAAGAATTGTGGTGGTGGCTTACACCAGAGGCGCGAGGTAGCGGAATCGGTCAGGCAATGTTCAAAAACATTGAAAATTGGGCAAGGTTAAAAAACGCAAGGGCGCTGTTTATGATTGCATTAGAAGATGAACGCGCAGCAGCGATGGAAAAAGTTTATTGTCGGGCTGGTTTTAGACCGCTTGAACGGACGTTCATTAAGGAGTTGACATAATGGCAATCGGAACTGGAACCGCTTTATTGCTAGGGGCTGGCGCTGGTCTTATCGGATCAGGGATGCAAGCTGGCGCTGCCGAACGCGCTGGCGAAATGCAATCAGGGGCAGCGCGGTATGCAGCGGACATCCAAAAACAAATGTTCGATATTCAAAACGAACAACAAAAACCATATCGTGAAGCTGGCTATGGAGCGTTAACAAGAATTGGCGAATTACTGCCGGGGCTGACTGCGCCAATTAGCCGCGAAGAAATCTTAGGATTGCCGGGCTATCAGTTTGGTATAGAGCAAGGTACGGGCGCGGCGCGGCAAATGATGAACGTCGGCGGCGGTGGATCAAACGTTGATCGCGCAGCCCAAAAGTTTGCTATTGATTACACCGTTGGCACGGCGATGCCACAGGTATTGGCGCAGCGGCAAAACATTTACAACACGCTGGCAGGCATTGCGGGCATCGGTCAAACCGCACAAGGGCAAACAACCAATTTAGCATCAAATGTTGCTGGCAATATTGGTCAAGCCGCAATTGGCGGCGCTTCTGCAATTGGCGCTGGCATGATCGGATCAGCTAACGCGCTGGCTGGTGGATTGGGTGGCATAGGAAACACGGCGATGATGTATTCGTTACTTAACAGACAGCCGCCAGTTAATAACTGGACAAGCTCATATTATTGATTAGCGTGAAAAGAGGAAGCAATAATGGCTGATCTATCTGTTACCCCTGTTGGCGCTGGCATAAAACCTGTGCCGGGCATGAGCCTTGCCGAAATGATGCAAATGGCAAGAGGTGCGCAAGAATATCAAGCGCAAGCAGAAATATTGCCCGAAAGCATTACGCAAGCAAAACAAAAAACGCAATCAGAAGCAAGTGATTTGCGTTTAAAAATGCAAAAAGAAAAAGAATATCAAACTTTAATTCAACAACTTGAACGCAACCCACGTTTGTTTCAAGACGAAAACGGTCGTTTTGACATCAACAAAGTTTACGAACAAATGCCGAAAATAGCGCCGCTATTAGGGCCGGAGTTGATTACAAAATATCAAGACTTAGCGAAATCACAGTCGGATGTTGATAAATCAATTACAAATTTAACACAAGAAAACCGTGAGATTGTTGGCCGTAGTTTGGTGGGTTTAGGTTTAGAAGGCAAAACAAAAAAACAAGATTTTACAAATGCATTTACTGATTTACAAACTCAGTTTCAAGGCAATAAGCCAATGCAAGCGGCTATTGCAAACATTAAAAATTATGTAGAAAAATTGCCGGAGGATGCAAACATAGGCCCAGCCGCCATTTCTTATGGCATGAGAATGTTGCCTGTTGACAAATTGAAAGAGTTTTTCCCGCAGCTAAAAACTATTAGCACCGATGCTGCTACGTTTGCTGGTGTTCAAACACAGCCAATCACGGGCGCAGCTCCAACCATGCAAGTTGGAGAAGCACCAATTGCTGTATCAATGGCAAGACCAAGCGATTTGGTTGAATTAACTTCACAAAAAGATATTCGAGGAATACCGCTTTTGTCTGTTAAAGATGCCAAAACTGGCATTCCTGCGTTTTATCCAATCGACCAAATACCGTCAAATGTAACGGTGCCAGCTAATGTAAGAGATGCCATCGGCAACATTCGTAGCCAAGCAGCGCCAGCCGCAGCGCCACCGGCTGCAACGAGAGCGCCGACTGCAACCGCTGGTCGTGAGCCAGCAAGCATTCAATTTATACCGCCTGGAGAAACTGTAGAAAGCCAAACCAATTACAGAAATCAAACTTTGCAATCGCGGGATCAGGTAGGACGCGCAAGGGAAGCGTTAGATAGTATCGCCAATATTCGTTATTCGTTGGATAAAGCGCTAACTGGTGATTACACCGGCGCTGCTGCTGCCGCCCAATCTGTGTTTGCCCAAATTACTAGCAGCAAAAAAGAAGAATATGCTGCTTCGATGCGGAATATTGTAAAGAAAGAATTGCAAGAGTTAGCAAACTTAAAAAGCGCTTTTAGAGGTACGCGATTTGCTGGTGAGGTTCAAAACGTTGTAGATTCATTAGCAACCGTAGAATCGAACCCAACAGCCATAGCAAAAGTTTTGAAATCTGTAGAAACTTTAGCAAACCACACAATTAATTATTCTAGCGGTTTAGATAAAGTGGTTATGCGTAACCCAAAAAATTATTTTGCCAAACCAGAATTTGATTCCAGAATGGCAGAAGCGTACGATCCTTTAGCTTTGGGATTAAAAATTGCCTATGATCGTGGTGGTAAAAAAGAAGTTGATAAATACACAAAAGAAAAAAATATTAATTTATCGCAACAACAAAAATTGTTGGGAAAATTAGAAAGATACAAAGCGCTGGTTGATGGCGATATGGACAAATATGACAGTTTGTTGTCGCAACAATCAAGACAAGGGCAAGCAAGATGAGCGATTTTGATATATCTGGCCTTCGGGAATCTTTAGGATTTGCGCCACCTAAAGCGCCATCAAAAACGGTTTCCAAATCACCATCAGATTTTGATGCTGATTTAAAAAGAACTGTTACGCCTGCTGACCAAGCAATATTGTTAAATAATGAACGCAACAAATTAAACGCTGCTTTGCAAAATGCAGGTTTATCTGTAACAGATCGCGCAAGATTACAAAAAGATTTAGAAGCATTGGATCGTGAAATTGGGCTGTTGCCAGCCAATGTAAGAAATATGCAGCCTGCAATTGTGGAACCACAAAGCGACTTTATGCTGGAAGGTTTGCGCGACGCGATGGTAGCGCCATCCACAGAAGTTGAAAAACCGGTTGCAGCATCGGCGGCAGCGCCAGCACCCGTTGTTAAAAAAATGTTTGAACCATCACCCGGCAGCGTAGGCAAAAAATTCGAACAAGCGGTCGAATCTATTCCCGGCGTTAAAGAAATCGGTGCTTTTGGCAACGTAGCTGCTGGTCAAGTATCAAAATCTATTGGCGCTGTACAACAATTAGTCGGGCAATACTTTCCCGGCCTTGATGAATCAACGCGCCAAGCAATTATGAGTAATGCGGAGCGAAACATCGGTTTGGCTGAAGCTGCTATGGCACCGGCCAAAAAAGAGTTTCCTAAAACCGCGATTGCTGGCGAGGTGGCTGGATACATTGCCAGCCCAGTTTCAAAGCTAATTCCCGGCATGGGGCCATCAACATCACTTGTTGGTGCTGGCGCAAAAGGTGGTGTGCAAGGCGGTTTGGCTGGCACGTTAATGGAACCAGTTACCGATAAAGAACAGCCATTTTTTACTGAAAAAGCAAAACAAGCAACAACGGGCGCTTTGTTTGGTGCTGGTGGCGGCGCGGTGTTTCAAGGGCTGTCAACGGCAGGCGGCAAAACCATTGACACAATTAGGCAAAAATTTGGCGGCTTAGTTCCTGATAATCAATTAAACCAACAAGCTGACGAAGTATTAAAAGCCGCTGGCATTACGGCAAACAATGTGCCAAAAGAATATTTTAAGGGTTTGCAAGATCAAGCAAAACTTGCGTTGCAGACTGGCGATGTAAAAGGTTTTCAAAAATTTGCGCGTAACTTTAGCGAAGCTGACGAATTGGGTATTCCCATGTTGCGTGGTCAATTAACTCGCGACCCAATGCAATATGCAGTAGAACAAAACATTGCAGGAATTAAAGGCGTTGGCGAACCTATTCAAACGGTTATGGCTGCACAAGTTCGTGCCATGCTTCAACGATTAGATGATTTTGGTGCGGCTAAAGGCACTTCAATTACTAATAGTGGATTTACGTTAAACAATGCATTAAATCAAGCTGACGAGATTGCATCTCAACGTGTTCGCGATGCTTATGCGGCATATCGTCAATCAACTGGACGTAACATAGACGTACCGTTGACAGGATTAGCACAAGATTATGCGCGAGTATTAAAAGATTATGGGAAAGAAAATATACCAAGCGGCGTAAGAAATAATTTAAATGAATTAGGTTTATTAAGCGGCAAGCAATTAAAAGTCACGACTATTGATGATGCTGAAAGATTAATTAAAGTAATTAATCAAGTATATGATCCAAGCAAACAAACTAAAGGCACTTTAAATGCTTTAGATGAATTACGTCGGTCATTAAATAATTCAATCAATCAAGCAGGTGCTAATTTACCCGGTCAAGCTGGAGCCGCAGCGCGTGAAGCTAGAAAAGCCGCGCAAGAACGATTTCAAACTATTGAAAGCATTCCAGCATTACGCGATGTAATACGAGGCAAAGAACCTGACAAGTTTGTGCAAAATCATATTTTGCAAGGCAACGTCAATCAAATTTCCAAGATGCGGGATTACCTGCAAACTAATAATCCTGAAGCGTTGGCGCAAGTGCAAAGCGATATTATTAAGCACATTAAAAATCGCGTAACTGGAAACATTAGCGATGAAAATGCCAAGTTTAGCCAAGCTGGATTAAAAGAATTTTTATCTGGCCCAATGGGTGACAGGGTAAAAAACTTTCTCACTCCGGAACAATTCAACAATCTAAACAAGCTAAATCGCGTTGCAGAAAACGCATTTGTTGAGCCTGTTGGTGCAAGAGTGAACCGAAGCAACACGGCATCGGCGGCTGCAAATTTGGTTAAAAGCACCGTTCAAACTGGCGAAATTAATAATTTGCTTTCGTCAATTGCTGGCTTGCAATGGCCGCTAGTTACAGGTGCGGCACGGTATGCGCAAGAAAGAATTCAAGGCGCAAAAGCGCGGGGTATGCTGCGCGAAGCATTAGAACCTACACAACCACGCGCACCGCAAACAACGATACCATTATCGCAAATCGTTAAACCCGGTGTTGCTGGTGCTGGTGCTGGTCGTGGTTACGTTGAACAAAGAAATCTTGAAATGGAGAATCGGTAAAAATGCAACCGGACATTGATCCAGTCCGTTACGGCGTTTTGTGGCAAAAGGTTCAGGACTACGAACGCCGGTTTGACGTAATGGACAAGAAAATGGACAAGATGGAAAACCAGCTCGAACACTTGGTGGCTTTAGCCAATCAAGGGCGCGGCGGGTTCTGGGTCGGTATGTCTATCGTTTCGGCAGCATCGGCAGCGGCAGGCTATGTCATGTCGTTTTTTGGTAAACATTGAAAGGGATCGCCATGAAAGCCTATATTCTTGATCGCGCAAGAGAGCCATCCACATGGCGCGGCATTACCCTGCTGTTGACTGCGTTGGGCGTACCGTTGGCACCAGCCTTGTCCGAGGCGATTGTCAGCGCTGGGCTGGCTGTGGCGGGTCTGATCGGGGTTGTGACTAAGGGATGACATTCAAGCTATCGTCACGTTCGGTCAAGATGTTGACCGGCGTTAATCCGCAGTTGGTCGATGTCGTTCAATACGCTATTACCGTCACCAAAGTCGATTTCGCAGTCATTGAGGGTGTTCGCACGATGGCACGGCAGCGTGAGCTGGTGAAGCAAGGTGCCAGCCAAACGCTCCAAAGCAAGCACCTAGACGGTCGTGCGGTCGATCTGATGGCCTATATCGGCAGTCGGCCTAGCTGGGAGCTGAACCTATACGATGACATCGCCGATGCGGTGAAAGAAGGTGCATTAAAGGTTGGCGTGGGTATTCGTTGGGGCGGCGCTTGGTCGGTGCCAAACATCGCAAAGTGGCCGGGAACAATGCAAGCAGCGCAGGACTCTTATGTTGACCTGCGCCGCAAGCAAGGGCAGCGCGTATTTATCGACGGGCCGCACTTTGAGTTAGCGCAGTAAGCGGTAAAACCACTTATTCGCTCGGCGCTGGCAGGTTATCTGGTAGCCATGCTGCCGTAGTTCGCTGACGATGCTATTGACTGCGCACACCCCAGCGCGTTGGATAATATCCAGCGTCGTGTACTCGCCGCCCTTTTTGAGCAGTTTGTACACGCGCTGAAGCCGGTCTGACTTCTCAAAGGTCGCGGCGTTCATTAGTTAAAGTCCGGGATGTCATCATCAAAATCGACTGGCTGGCGCTGCGGCACCGTCAGGCCACCTTCTTTGGGCTTTGGATCGTTGATGTAGGCCCAGCCATCCCAGCCACCTTCTTTCAGCGGGATAACGTCAATCTTGAGCATTTCGCCGTTGCGGGTGGCAATGACCGAGCCGATCCGTTGGTAACGGTTTTTCTGCTGGCCCTGTGCGTTGGTGTAGGTGCCAACGATGCAGCTAATTTCTTTAAGAACTTTTGACATTTTATTCTCCAATAATTTTGCGTAGCGCTTCAACTTTGGCATCGACTTCTGCCAAAAACTTTTTCACTTCAACTTCGGTGGCTTTGATCCATTGGTCATCGCGCATGACCCGGTGAACGAACAACTGCGCTTTGGCAGGCATCCGTGGGTCGAACACAACGTAGTCGCACCATATCCTGCCAGCGCAGGCCATTTGCCATTGCATTTGGGCGAAATATTTGGACTCCACCGGATCAGCGGCCAGCCAGCATTCCAGCGCGGTCTTAGAGCTGGGGCATTTAATCTCGACCATGCCATCGTTGCCCACTAGCCCGTCAGGACTAGCACCAGACATTTCGATGGTCGGGTGCTGTAAGAAACCCACCTCATCCACCAAAACGCTTCTGGCGGCTTCGTATGCAGCCCGTGCGAAGGGTTCCTGATCAATACCCCATTGCATTTCGAAGTTGGTGTATCCATCCGCTTTGGTGCCGGTGACACGTTCCAGTACAAGCTGGGTCATGTAGTTCGCACGGTCAGCGCCATATCCGGTTTTGGTCTTGGCTAAGACTTTGTGCAAGCTGCTGGCGGTCGCTTTGCCCAGCCGAATAGCAAACCAATCTTCTGTGCGTTGATCTAAATTATTCATTAATAATCGTCCTCATCTTTGCCTGCGGTTTCAACGTCCAATTCGCCGCCAAAAATCAAAGCAATTTCATCAAATTCCACTTTGTTGTCGCGCAAGATTTTCAAAATTTCATTGCATCGATCTGCCAGCGGCGCAATTTGTTCCCACAACTCGCGGCCTTTTTCGACCGTTTCGTTGTATTCTTTTTCGAGGGCTTTAATTTCATGGTTTTTCATTTTCTTTTTCCTTTCTAACGCGATCAACACGGGCTTTCTTTGCTGCGATTACTTGCGCCAATAAATGCTGGTTATTGCCGCAAGCCTCGACTGCTGCTTTAAAAACTGTCGCCAGTTCGTCGCTGCTGGCGGTTGCCTCGATAGCTGATAAGTGGTCGGTAATGTCCACCACCGCTACTGAATGAGTGCTGGAATCGGCATCATTATCGGCTTCGGTTGGGATGCTGAACGCTTGAAAGCAGGCGTATTTATAAGCCGCCGACATAGCCTTGTTGGTGGCTTTGTCGCCGCTATCCATAGCTTCGCCAAAAGTCTTGACAATATGCTTGGAGCCGTCTTCAGCGGCCACAAAGTCAAATTCAACTTCAACTGTGACATAAAACAAAGCGCCACCTTTTTGGCTGACACGTTCAGTTACTTCGCGGCTGAGAACGCGCGGCAAGATGCACAAACCATGCTTTGCCAATAGCGGGGCGATGGTGTTGTAAACATCGTCGATGCCGCGAAAGTTATAGCCGGAACCCTGCTGGTTGCGCCGGTCTTTAGTAATGCCGACGGTGGCTAAATCGGCTTGTACTGCGTTGATCGCTTTGTAAACATTCATTATGGTTTCCTCGAATTCTTGTTGTCGTTGGACTGTTTCGTAATAAGCCTGATCCATCATGGTTATTTGCTGCAATTAAACTTGCAAGGCAAAATTGGTTTCTCGATGCCAAGTTGCTGCTGTGCGCTTGGCGTTTCACTTGGCGATGTTTTAGAAAACCCGACGATAACAATTAAAGAAATCCAAGCTGCTGGTTTTATATATTTCATAGTTGCCTTTCATAGACCCAGAGGGCGTTAAAAAATAGCCATCGCTACCCAGAGCAATGGATACAAAACGGCGGCGATACAAATTGTTGCCAAAACTAGAACGAGGTCGGAAGGTTCGCGGTTCATGCTGTGCGCACCGTAAAGCCTTCTGCTTCAAGCTGGTCGGCTACGATTGGAGCCGCGCTCTTGCGCACTTGAATGGAGATTGCACCGTCGAAACGCGCTTTGGCTGCGGTCGTTTCGGCGACAAAGGTGATCGTGGTGTCGTGGAATTCGGAAGGGAGGATAACGAAGTCGATGAACATTTGAAGCTCCTAAAAAGACCCGTGAGGGCATAAACAGATAGTAAGCTGGCTTTACGCAGTAGTCAAGCGGTCAATCATCATATAAGCGACTACAAGGGATTCGGCTTCGGCCTGATTGTCGCAGCGATCAATCGTTATGCCGCGATGCGGATTTTCTGACCATTCCACAACGCACCAGACTGGGCGCATATCTTCATCGTCGTAGTATTCAACTGTGTACATAAGTTGCTCCTGTTAAAGACCGCGATGTAGCGGCATGGACAGATATTAAGCCACCTTTACACCTATGTCAAGCCACCTTTGCAAAATAATTTAATCTGGCTTACAATCCGCGCATGGACACTAAAACCGCGATTTCCCTAGCTGGCAGCGCAACAGAGCTTGCCAAATTGCTAGGTGTTACCAGACAAGCAATTGGCCAATGGGGTGAGAACTTGCCGCAACAGCGTGTTTGGCAGCTACAGGTATTGCGCCCCAAATGGTTTAAGAGCTAAAATTTGCGAAACCCGGCTAGGTAGAGATTGGCCTCTCTGCCGAAAAGCGAACTCCCCGCCTGCCGTTGGTTTCACTTTGGGAGCGATGCGGAGATGCAATGCACTACTACCAACACCACATTGGTGACTTCATTCGAGCCACCGCGCGTTTGACTGATGCTCAAACGATGGCTTATTTGCGCTTAATTTGGATGTATTACGAAAGTGAAAAGCCACTTAAGCCAGATTCCAAAATACTATCTTTCCAAATTGGCACAGATTTAGAAACGACTGAATTGTTGCTGGAGTCGTTTTTTATCCTTTGTGACGACGGTTGGCATCACGCTCGATGTGATCGAGAAATTGCAGAATATCGAACGTTTCGCGGCAAAAAATCTAAAGCTGGTAAAGCATCTGCTGAACAACGGAAGAACAGCCGTTCAACACCTGATGAACACCTGTTGAACGAGTGTTCAACGGACGTTCAACTAACCAATAACCAAGAACCAATAACCAATAACCATAAACCAAAGGTAGAGAGGCAGCGCGGATCGCGCTTGCCTGCTGACTGGCAACCCAGCGATGAAGATGTAGCCTATTGCCAAAAGGAAAGACCTGATCTGCAATGGCAGCGGGTCGCCGAGAATTTCCGCGACTACTGGCTGGCGCAGGCCGGAACTAAAGCCACCAAGCTGAACTGGGCGCTAGTCTGGAAAACTTGGGTGCGAAACGAAAAGGGCGCGAGAACGTTTGAAAGCACACGGGACGCTGAACGCAGAAAAGTTATTGAACAAGTGATGGGGGTGAAAAATGACCGAATTATCGACATCAACTAAGCCAGTCACGCAGGGCTGGATCGACGCGCTATTTGTGAAAATGCTTAACACCTTTGGCAGCAGGTTTGCCGATATGTGGCGCGGTACGGACATTGATTCAGTTAAAGCAACATGGGCACCAGAGCTGTCGAAACTTAGCCGGGAAGAATTCGCAAAAGGCGTTCAGGCTTTGGCAACATTGAACTGGCCGCCTACGCTCGGTGAATTCATCAACCTGTGCCGCCCAAAGCTAGACGCTCAAAAAGCCTTCACAGAGGCCATAAACGGGCTTCTGGCGCGAGATCGGGGCGAGGTTGGGGTATGGAGCCATCCCGCGATATTTTGGGCTGCTGTGCGCGTTGGTTCGTTTGATATGAAAAACTCAACTTACCCGCAAATCAAGGGTCGATGGGAAGGCGCACTCGGCGATGAGTTAGAAAAATCGCAATGGCAGGAAATTCCAAAGCCTGTGGTGGCTTTACCTGTGGCAAAAGTTTCTAAGGAAATTGCAGAAAAATATGTTGCAAAGCTGCAAGCGCTTAATGTAGAGTCAAGCCAGATTGACCACAAGCGCTGGGCAAAGCGAATTATGGAACGGCACCAGAGGGGCGATAAAACGCTTTTGCCGGTTCAGGTATCGATGGCTAAGGCAGCGCTAAACGCATCGGAGGCACTTTGAGAAAAAATCCAATTCCACCGCATCCACTTTTGGATGATCTGGCAAACCGTTTAGGCTGCGCCAATGACCGCGAACTGGCGCATGAAATTGGTTGCGCACCGTCGATGATTTCAAAATTTCGGCATAGAACCTGCAACGTGTCAGCGGCCTTGATTATTGAAATGCACGAAAAATTTGGAATGTCGATTGCTGAAATTAAATTGTTAATCGAGCAAGCCAATGACCAGCACGTTCGTAGCTAGTGTGATCTTAATTGTGGCCGGTGGGCTAATCGGCGCTGGGTTGGCTATTTTGATCGGCGCAATTGTTGGGTTGCTAATTCTTGATGATCCAGAGCGATGAAGAATGGCGGCGGGAATGCGAAGCGCGTGACTGGATTAAGCGTTACAAGGCGCACCGCAAAGAGCATGGCGCAAAAGAAGCTGCAACGTGGTGGGAAGATATAAAGCGCCTGATTGCCGCTAAACGAGGGCAAAAGGCAGTCCAAACCTTAATTGAAGATATGAATGCGCAGAGCAGCAAGAATAGACAAAAACCATGATGACATCGTTCAGGCGCTTCGTGCGGTTGGTGCAACGGTTCAATCGTTGGCTGCGGTGGGTTCGGGCGTACCGGATTTGCTTGTGGGATTCAGGAAACAAACATTTCTGGTCGAGGTCAAAGACGGTCAAGCGTCGCCATCGGCAAAGAAGCTAAACCCAGCGCAGGTGATTTGGCATCACAACTGGACGGGTGGGCCATTAGCGGTGGTGGAGTCGGTTGAAGATGCGCTGAAGCTAATCGGGGTTAAATGATTTTTGATTTGGAAACCGTACCGCAGGCAAGAGTTGCGCTGACAACATTGTGGGCTAAATTAAAGCCTGCGCTGGAGGCCGGTAAAGCCTGCCAGCTAGAGGTGCGGCCATTAAAGCGAACGCTGGATCAGAATGCTAAGTTTCACGCAATGATCGGCCAGATTGCCGACCAAATGGGCGCAGCAGGGTCGAGCTGGACGGTGGAAGATTGGAAACGGTTATTGATTGACCAATGGGCCTGTGACACAAACCGTCGCATCGGGTCGGTGGTGCCAAGCCTAGACGGGCAGCGAGTGGTTCAGTTAGGCCTACAAAGTGCAAAATTCAGCGTTGCTGACGCGACCGAGTTTATTGAATGGCTGGACGCTTGGGCTGCGCAAAAAGGTATTGAGTTTTGACGGAGGTGACAATGCTTAGAGATGGAAAATTCATCAAAGAGGAACCTATCAAGATCGGGGCGCATTACACGCCGTGTTACCGACCCGGCTTTTTCAGCAAGGAAGAACAATTTATGCAGGCCGTGCTGCTGGGTATCGAGCAGCGCCGGGAGTCGGTTTTATCGAAGGTTTTAGGGTTCATGCTTCGCGTATGAATACCGACGAAATCCTAAAGTCGGCCATCATGCTGCACAGCGATACCCGCGATGCGGTGCGCTGGGCGATTAAACGAGAACGCGCAGAGTGCGCCAAGCTATGCGAGGAATCTAACCGCGCAGCGCAGCCGGTAGAGCTGGCTGATTTGATTCGGCAGAGGAATTTAGGATGACCCGCGATGACATTATCCGCATGGCGCGGGAGGCTGGCATTCCCGAAACGGCGACCGAAGGAGTGTTCATTGCAAATTCAGACGATCTTGGGCGACTGATAGCAGCGGAGCGCGAGGCGTGTGCGAAGGTGGCTGAAGATACGGGCAACATAAGCGGAAACATGAACAAAACATGGCGCAACGGATGTTTTGACGCTGCTTTTGCTATCCGCGAGAGAGGACAACAATGACAAATTATAACTACGAAATGCAGCGGCAAACCCTGATTGATTACCTGCAACTGATGGTGTCGCGGGCCGATTGGCATGGCGTATCGGATGCGGCCAACGACCTGCGGGTGCTGGAAGCTGAGAACCGCAACAACGATGCTGATTTAGAAAAAGGTGGCATAAAAAAGGGGGCTTGGCTTGGGTGAAATCATCAGCATTCCAAAGCGCCAGTATGTGCGCAGCCAGAAGCTATTGCGGTTGGTTTCTACCATTCCGTGCCAGCTCTGCGGGTCGTGGGATTTTGTCCAAGCCGCGCACACCAACTGGGGCGGCGGCAAAGGGCGGTCGATTAAGTCGGATGACAACTTGATTGCGGCGTTATGCGCGTCGTGCCATTTCGACATCGATCAGGGCAGCAAATGGTCGCGCAAGGAACGGCAGCAAGCGTGGTGGCTGGCGCACCGCAAGACCGTGGAACATTTAGTGGACGCAGGATTATGGCCTGTTGACGTACCTGTGCCGAATGATACAGAATGGCAGCGACTTTTCTCTCTCCTATGAGTTGAATCGCTGCTTTGACCCGTGCTATGCGCGGGTCTTTTTTGGGTGGAACATGGACGAAGAAGCCGCACATTTTATAGCCACGCTATTACATAGCAGCACCGTGGCGCATTTCATGCACCTATCCACCGATTCGTACTCGCGGCATAAAGCGCTTGGCCGTTACTACGAGGACATCATCGAGCTGGCCGATAGCTTCGCCGAGGCGTATCAGGGCCGGTACAACAAGATAAAAAAGTACCCTGACGATTACCATGCGGGTACTGATCCGGTGGAATATCTCAAAAATATGCAGAAATTTGTGGATGACGCAAGGGAGCATTTGCCCCAAGACAGCGAAATTCAGAATATTATTGACGAAATTACCGAGCTGATCGACAGCACGTTGTATAAACTGAAGTTTTTAGACTGAAAGGACTACCATGAAAGACAACGCAGAAATGACCCCAAAGGGCTATGGTTCCGGCACCAAACCGCCTGCTGGCGCATCGGCAAGCGACTCCAGCGGTGAGCGTCATGGCCGCATCGTCAATGGTGTGGGCATGGGCAAGGCTGACGGTACTGGCAAAAACAGCCAGTTCGACGGTGGCCGCAGCAAGGGTATGTGCTACACCCACGACCGTTCGTCCTATCAAAAGTGATTATCAATAAAACAACGGGCATCCTATGAGCGATGTCCGTTGCAAATCTTGCCGATTCTTTACGCAAGCTCAAGTAATGGGCTTGTGTCGTCGTTTTCCCGAAACTCAAAACAAACACGAAATGGACTGGTGCGGCGAACACCAGTTAAGCGTTGTTACGTCGGTGCCGGTCTATGACGTTATGGCGCAAGCGGAACCTAAAAAAAGAGGGAGAAAACCTAATGCTAAAGCCGTTGCGTGATCGTATTGTTGTAAAGCCTGAAGTCCGCAGACTGTCGGACATTCTTTATGTTCCCAACAAGGAACCGTTTAACGAAGGCACCGTGGTGGCAGTTGGCCCAGCTGTGCGCGACACGAAGGTGGGCGACTTTGTTAAATACGGCAACGGCAGCTATTTAGACTGGCCTGTTCACGAGTTTGAGGGTCAGGACTACCAGATCATTCAGGAAGGCGATGTCGCCATGATCGTGGAGCATTAAATGGCAAAGCACGACAAACCGATACCCAAAACGACCACCGGCAAGGGCAAGAACTACAACCCGACCGAGAAGGGCGCGGGTATGACCGCGAAAGGCCGTGCTGAATACAATCGCAAGAATGACTCAAATCTAAAACCACCAGCACCAAACCCAAAGACAAAAGCCGACGCTGGACGCAAGGCAAGTTTCTGCGCGAGAATGGAAGGGGTGGTCAAACACGCCAAAGGCCCAGCAGAACGGGCAAAGGCATCATTAAAGAACTGGAATTGTTGAAAGGAAAATTATGTCTAATACCCAAGCCATTGGCGTGGCCTACGCCGACCCAGCCCTGAACAGTTTTGAAGTTGGCACCGCGACGGTTCCTATCGCCGCAACCGCTTCGGGCAACCTGAACCAAGTGTATTCCCGCACCACCCATACATCGGGTGATTTCCGTGGTCTGTATTCCCGTGTGGAATTTGCTGGCGCTGGCGCTGGTGAAACCCTGCGAGCTTTGTCGCGTGTAACCGCTGCGCAGGGCGCTGGTCAGACCACCAACGGCGCACACGTTAGCCTGTCGATAAATACTGGCGGCACGATTAGCGGTGCTGGCAACGCGCTACGCGCAACGCTGGGTGTTGCAACGGGTGTCACACCGGGCGGCACGTTGGCTGCGATTCAGGTCGATTCGGATTTCCCGAATACCGTGACGTTGCCGGGTTCGGCTGCATTCCTGCGGTTCACCAACAGCAATACCGGCACTATCACCAACCTGATGAACGTTCCTGCGGCGATGGTTGCGGCTGACGTTGGTTCGGGCGTGAGCCACACCATTCGGATCGTTGCCAGCGATGGCACACCGTACTACTTGATGGTGTCGGATCAGCCGTAATGTTGAAGCACCCCGATGCTGAAGTACAGTTTTTGATTGAAATGCTTGAAGGGCAACGGGATCAGGCGGTGGCACAAGCTGCCGCCTATTTCTGCATGACGCAGGAATTACAAACGGAAATTGATAAATTAAAAATGACAGTCGCAAAAGGCCATGATGCTGGATGCGGCGAAACAAGGGGCAAAAATGGCGACTAAACCGGGTTTGTACGCAAACATTCATGCCAAGCGTGAACGGATTGAGCGCCAGAAGGCCGCAGGCAAAACACCAGAACGTATGCGCAAGCCGGGGTCAGAAGGCGCACCCACGGCTAAAGCGTTCAAACAAAGCGCCAAGACTGCAAAAAAATGACCATTGAACAAATGCAAACTCGTCTGGCTGAACTCAGAGAACTGGCGAAACAGCATGAAAGCATCCTTCTCCAGATCAGCGGCGCGATTCAAGAATACACACGCGTAATTGCCGAGGAAGAATCCAAAGCTAAAGGAGAGGAAGATGTCGCTGGTTAAATCTGCAAGCCAAAAGGCGTTTCAAAAGAACATCAAAACCGAGGTGAAGTCCGGCAAGCCTGTGAAGCAGGCCGTGGCGATAAGTTACGCCGTGAAACAAGCCGCGCAAAAGAAGGACAAGGGCAAAAAGTAATGCCCACGCTGGCCGACATTTATAATTTGTCAAATTCGCAAAAAACAAAAAATGCGAATGGGGCAGATAAACCGTCAACGAGTCTGCAAAAATTAGTTGCGACGGACAAGAAAAACTCTCAAAAACACTCTGTTGAGGTGTACCAAGTTAGCCCAAAATTAATGTTTGTTGGGCAGGTACACGGTCAAAAAGCCACAATCGCACCGGAAGTTAAAGAAGCTGCCCGTAAATATGGCGGGTGGTATGAGGGTAACGGCGATGACCGCATTGCTGGCGTGGAATATCAAGGATCATGGGATGACGAACTGGCAAAAGATGTGCGAGGGTATCCGAAAGAATTTCTTTTTGTAATTTTTACGAATACAGCAGTAAACGAACAAAAAGACATTTTAAAAGGGAGTGGCAGCATTTTTGACCGCATTTTAAAAACGCAAAATCAATTCGGTTATTTCAAAAAAAGAAAATTTAAGCCAGAAACGTTGATTGCATTCTTGAAACAAATGGGTTCTGATTATTTAGAAAAAAGCCGAAAGCAAGCAACGCAAACCAATGTTGCGAAATTTATTGATGATGGCGAAAAAGAAATGTGGGAATCAGGTAAAACAGCAGCAAGCGGAATGGCAGAAAAAGCGAACAAACATAGAGATGAATGGTTGCTAAAACAGCCACAAGGCGTTTATTTTGTAGGATCAGATCACTTAAAAGAATTGAAACAAATAAAAAACAACAAAAAATAAATAATTGATTAAGCGGTAGAAACTTATCAATAAATCAATGAGTTAAGGATAAAGTCAATATGTCAAGTGCTGGCGCACCTTTGGGCAATAAAAATGCAGCTAAGGGCAAAATGTTTTACGACCAGTTGCGTAAGATTGCCGTGCAAGAACCTGAGAAACTGCGCAGGATTGCAGAGGGTTTGTTCGAAGCGGCTGAAGCTAGGGAGCCGTGGGCGGTCAAGGAGCTAATCGACCGGCTAGACGGCAAGCCTGTTCAGGCGCAAGAGATCACAGGGGCCGATGGTGAGCCGCTATCTGGCATTCAAGTGTCATTCGTAATGCCCGATGAGCGTTGAGCAGGCCATCGCCAAAGCGGAGTTCCCGCTAAAACTTCAACCGCTGTTTCGGCAGTCGCGCTACAAGGTCTTGTATGGTGGCCGAGGCGGGGCTAAGTCTTGGGGCATCGCTAGGGCGTTGCTAATCCTGGCCGCCCGTAAGCCGCTGCGCATCCTCTGTGCGCGGGAGTTCCAGACATCCATCAAAGACTCGGTTCATAAGCTGCTGGTTGACCAGATTGTCGATCTTGGCCTGCAATCGTTCTACGAGATTACTGAGAGGGCGATTCGAGGGGCTAACGGCACGGAGTTTTTCTTTACCGGCCTGAAGAACAACCCGACGAACATCAAATCGTTTGAGGGCGTGGACATTTGCTGGTGCGAGGAAGCGCAGTCCATTAGCCGGATGAGTTGGAAGATTCTGATCCCAACGATCCGTAAGCCGGGGTCGGAAATCTGGGTGAGCTTCAACCCAGAGCTGGAAACCGACGAAACCTATCAGCGGTTCGTCATCCACCCACCGCAAGATGCCATCCTGATTAAGATCAATTACTGGGACAACCCGTGGTTCCCTGAAGTCTTGCGCATGGAGATGGAAAGCCTAAAGGCGCTTGACCACGAAGCCTATATGCAAGTGTGGGAAGGGGTTTGCCGCCAGACGATCGACGGGGCGATCTTTGCCAAAGAGATGATGCGGGCCGATGCCGAAGAACGCATCACAAAGGTGCCATATGACGCAAGCAAGCCAGTCCACGCGATATGCGATTTAGGCTGGTCGGACGCGACTGCGTGGTGGCTGGTGCAGTTCGTCGGCATGGAAACCCGTCTAATCCGGTATTTCGAGGGCAGTCAGCGGACGATGACCAGCTACTTAGCCGAGCTGCAATCGTTTGGCTATGTGTACGACACGATCTGGCTACCGCACGACGCGCAGAACAAGACGCTGGCAGCGGCAGGTCGGAGCATTGAGGACATTGTTCGCGGCGCGGGGTTCAAGACACGGGTGCTTGAGCGAGTGCCGACGATTGATTCGATTAACGCAGCGCGGACAATATTCCCAAATTGTTATTTTGATAGAGAAAATTGTGCCGATGGTCTAAACTGCCTGCGCCATTATCGCTACGAAGTTGACCCCGAAACTGGCAACTTCAGCAAAATGCCGCTGCACGACCGCTACAGCCACGGGGCTGACGCTTTTAGGTATATCGCGCTGATGGTCAAGGAACCGGCAAAGGTGCGCAAAAAGCCTGCGGTCGCTATGGCTGGCGGCTGGATGAGTTAAAGGGGAAATCATGGCGTTTCAAGACATGGACATGGATGGCAGGATTGGCGAGGCCATCAAGTTTTTACGATTGGTCGGCGAAGCTGACAGCCAGAACCGCGCAGAGGCGCTGGGCGACCTAAAGTTTGCCGCTGGCGACCAATGGCCGGTGGAGATTCAAAACAGCCGCAACCTAGAATCGCGGCCTTGCCTGACCATCAACAAGATCGACGCTTATGTGCGGCAGGTGACGAACCAGCAGCGCCAGCAGCGGCCACGCATCAAAGTCCACCCGGTCAACAACGAAGGCGATCTAAAGGTCGCGCAGGTCATCGAAGGGATTACCCGGCACATCGAGGTCAATTCCAACGCCGATACCGCTTACGACACGGCGTTCGAGTACGCAGTCAAGATGGGCTGGGGCTACTGGCGGGTCAATACTAATTACGTTTCTGAAGATAGTTTCGATCAGGAAATATTTATCGACGCGATTGATGATCCGTTCTCGGTCTATTTCGACCCGAACTCGGTGATGCCTGACGGGTCGGATGCCGAGCGTTGCCTGATTACGAGCGTGATGTCTAAGGCAGCGTTCCGTCGGGAATATCCGGGCGCTGACGATGGCGCAAACTTTAGCGCTAGAGCCACGGGCGACTCGGATGCCGAGTGGGTGACGAAAGAGGACATCCGACTCGCTGAATATTGGTACGTTGAGCGCGTGAAGTCGAAGCTAGTCCTGTTATCTGATGGCACCAAAGTGTACAAGGACGAACTGCCTGACGTTGAAATGATGGCCGCGAGTGGCATCACCATCGTTGACGAGCGTGATTCCTATAAGCGCAAGGTCAAGTGGTGCAAGCTGACCGCGATGGAAGTGCTGGAGGAGCGCGAGTGGCCGGGCAAGTACATTCCGATCATCCCGTGCTACGGCGCTCAAGTGGTAGTTGAGGGCAAGCGCAAGAAATACGGCCTTGTCCGCTTCGCCAAAGACCCGCAGCGGATGTTCAATTTCTGGCGCACGGCGCTGACCGAATCGATTGCGTTGGCACCGAAACCCAAGTGGTTGATCGCCGAGGGCCAAGACGAAGGCCACGAGAGCGAATGGGCGCTGGCGAACATCAAGTCCACGCCTGTGCTGCGCTATAAGCAAAAGGACATCGAAGGCGTACCAGCGCCAGTTCCGCAGCGCATCCAGCCGGAACCGCCGCCTGATGGGATTATGGTCGCGTCCGGCGCTATTGCTGACGATCTAAAGACCGTGTTGGGTATCTTCGACCCTGCGCAGGCATTACCCGGCAACATTTCGGGCAAGGCGCTGCAAGGCCAGCAAATGCAAGTGGATTTGAGCAATTTCCACTTCTACGACAACATGACCCGCAGCATCAAGCAGACGGGCAAGATCATCCTCGACCTGATCCCCAAAATCTACGACACCGAGCGCGTACTGCGAATCATTGGGGTTGATGGAAAACCTGACATGGTGACGATTAACCAAGAGGAAGCCACCGGCGAGGTAATGAACGACGTTACGGTCGGTTTGTACGACGTAGTGATGGACGTTGGCCCCGGTTACAACTCGAAGCGCCAGCAGGCTGTGGACACCATGATGCCGCTAATGGCCGACCCGCAGATATTCCAAGCCGCAGGCGACCTCTTGTTCCGCAACATGGATTTCCCCGGCGCGGATGTGATTGCTGATCGGCTGGCTGCGATGAACCCGTTGAGCCAGATCGACGAGAAATCCGACATTCCACCGCAGGCGCAAATGCAACTGCTACAGTCGCAAAAGACTATTGCTGATATGCAACAGCAAATGATGGCGATGCAGTTGGAAATACAGAACCGTGGTCAGGTCGCGCAGATCAGGGAAGAAGGCCAGAGCCGCAGGAAGCTAATGGATGTAATTTCCCGCGCTTACAACACCGACACGATCAACGAGGCCAAGATCAACCAAGCCAACCTGAAGGCCACGACCGACCAGAACAAGGTCGAGCTGGACGCTATGCTCAGGCTGATTCTGGCGGGTGTGCCGATTGGGTCGCTGAACGCCGAGATTGCCCGACGCGATGCCGAGCAGCAGCAGCAAATGGCGTTTGCCGAGAACGAAGTCAACGACACCGCCAACCCGTTTATTCAGGCTGGGCAGGAAATGATGGTTCAGGCAGCACAGGCAGAGCAAATGCAAATGATGGCCGCGCAGCAAATGGCCCAGCAGCAGCCGCAGGCTATGCCAGAGCAAATGCCGCCTGAACAGCCGATGGTTTGACATGGAATGAATACAGGATGACAATAAACCTACCGGCGGGTAACACCGGGTCAATTCTTAGGGAAAACCTATGTCTGAAGTGGAAGCAAGGCTGGCGGCAAATATTGTCACTAGCGAGAATTTAGCGGAATTCGCAGCCCAGAAACTTGGTCTAGTTGAAACGCCAGCAAACGAGGCGGTAAACGAGGACGCAGA
>Ga0315909_10002486_pt1 | contig 23600 bp, 23 predicted proteins | sample LakEriMetagenome_11_FD_203527 | JGI IMG/M metagenome (GOLD analysis project Ga0315909, IMG submission 203527) | Freshwater fungal communities from buoy surface, Lake Erie, Ohio, United States - Buoy 2 MA125 | ecosystem: Environmental > Aquatic > Freshwater > Lake | place: USA: Lake Erie, Ohio...
CGGAAGATGACCAATAGTTCCATATTTCATCATCAATAACATTCCACTCGTCATAAATAGTTAGATTTTGTTTAATTGGATTTAATTCCATAAAGCTTGCTACGTTGTCAACCTTTACACCTGAATAAATTTCTATCTGTCCAATAATGCCATCGAGAGGTATTGAGTTTTCTTGTAAAGATATGGAAATATGGTTCCACTCTAGTGGCTTTATCACTATTTCATTTACAAGCTTACCATTTAAAAATGATCTTGCATTGGTAAACTCTGTACCACTAACTGTATTAAAAATCTTAAAGAAGGCTCTTTTCCCATCTTCTTCAGGAATTAAAACTATGTCATACGAAACATTTGAGCTAAAGATACTTCCAATCTTTTTTCTTTCAATAAAAGAATTTGATTCATTATACATTAAAAATATCTGCAATCCAACAACTTCTTGAGCAGTTTTAAGAGACTGGTTTATTGGAATAGCTATTCCTTTTACTAAATTTTCATCTATTTCTGGTAAAACTTCTAAGCCAGAGTCTCCTGATAAATATAAGTATGGAGAAGACTCTGTATCAATTACCAGTGGAACGTTTCTTTTATAAACATACTGATCTTCATTTTTAACTATTGGGTAAAACTTTCCTGCAGCAGGCGTATTAATTGAGTAAAATTGTCCTTCGTCAAAAGATAACGATGTAAGTCCCATGTTTTTTACATTTACTTTTTCTGTGCCAATTCCTTTTGAAGAAATTTCTATATGCAAAGTTATGTAGTAGTTTGTAAATCCAGACACGTCTTTTGGAGGATAGATTATAGTTCCATCATTAATCTTATACTTTGTGTCGTCTGAATGAATAATTAATTCTCCTAAGTCTACAATTCTATTCATTCCAATAATATCTGTATTTGTAAATTGAGTATAGACAGTTTGACCAATTTCTAAAGAATTTTGTAAAGTTAAATAAACTTTTGTTGACAATGACTCTTGATAGTCTGAAGACTCTTCATTATATTTTGAGAATATTGAACTTGGAGTGTCAATATTAAACTGAACTATATCTAAGTCGTACTTTAATTCCCCATTTGCCTGAGTAATATATTTTCCAAAATAGGATAGTGGTATTGAGTTTTCCCAGTATCCAGAAACACCAACATCTAACTTCATTTCAGTATTTGTTGCCTTTGGTAGTAGCGTGTATGCTCCAACATAATCATAAAGAGATGGGTCGAAATTTTTAATTGCTATTCCAGAGTTATTAAATATTTGTGAGCCATCTTTGTGTGTAAAGAAATCATTATTTATTGTTAATGAAAATATTTTTCCTAAAAATACATCTTCTTGATTTCCTGCAAAATTTAAAGAAAGGGTATCTGTTCTTGAAAAGAATGATCCTAAAGTAGAGGCATATGTTTGCTCAATTTTATCAAAGTCAATTCCAACTGCGAAGAAAGAACTAGCTGAAATTGGTGCTGAATTTAAAACAGTATTGTTGTAAAGATATTGAATGCTTCCAGAGTTAATTACTACTTCAAATGCATTTGTATTATTACTACTAGATATATAAAGCAAAGACTGTCTTGTAGAAATATCATTTGATGATTTTAAAATAGAGTGAATAGATCTTGTTTGGTAACTTGTCTGATTTAATTTTGAAAAATAAATTGTTCCATACGAACCGCTATCAATATATGAATCATTTGGATCCATTAAAATAAATGGGTATTCTTCATCTTGAATTGCATAATTTTCTTCATAGAATCCTGAGCTAATTGAAGATTTTTGAGAACCTGATAGAGCACTAGTGTTGTTAAATAATACTTGTGGAAGCTCGTACTCTGGTAAAGAGATTCCTTTACTGTCTGCAACTATATTATTATAATATCCATCTTCCCATTTTGTTCTATCTGGATATCTGATTGTTGAACTATATCCAGAAAATGGGAAATCAACATATGATAAAGTTCCGTTTAATGATGCAATTATGTTTTCTTGTTCTTCAACTCCCTGACCAAATACATATCTCTTCTTAGCAACCTGCTCTGCAACAATGTATGGGAATATTGAAAATGAATCTATTTCATGTAAATAAATTTTACTATCTGTATAAAACCCTAAAAAGTCTTCGTCTGCTGGAGGAAAAGTATCAATGCTTAAAGAATCTATTGGAATTGATATTACCTTTTCACCATTAATCATTAAAAATATTTCATTTGGACTTTGACAGAAATGAACAAGCATTGGTCTGTACCACTTACCAATAAAATAAGACTTTGTATATTTTCCAACATTTACCTTTATAAAATCTTTATCAATATAAATACCGTCATCAGACCTTAATGGTCCAAATATTCTTTTTTGTGTACTTGTTTCTGGACTAATTCTTAACCAAAATTCTGTAGTCAATGTTTTATTATATCCAAATTGATTTAAAAATCCTTTGCCTGGAAAAACCAAAGATGGGAATTTATTATACTGCTCTGTGGTCAAATATATAGAGGAATCTCCTCCATCAATAAATTCTGCATAAGTTGAAGAAGCAGACCCACCTTCAATAATTATTTCTTCTATAGAAGATCCGTCAATAATTTCATCACTAACTTGAAAAGGACTTTTATTTAATTTAATATTTCCACCTGATCCGTAAACCATTGGGGTTCCGACTAATTCTGCCAACAAAGAATTATTTAAGGAAAGAACGTAGCCATTGTCAGAATCATTATATCCATAAGAATCTAGCACTGTGCATTGAATATCACCTTCAAAGTCTATTAAAGAAGCAACGCTTGCTGATAAAGAGCTTGTATAAACTCCAGTATTTACTGAGTTATATGGCTCTGACCACTGTCCAACAGAAACCCCATTAAAGTATAAAGAAGACTCTGCCTCATTTGGATCTACGTCTGCATCAAAAACTATTCTTATAAAAGGAATAAAACTATCAACTGAAGTTGTTGCTGTATGTGAAATTTTTTCCCAGTTATTTGTTTTTAAATAAGAATACCTGGTATAAGATTCTTCACCACTAATTGTAAATCCTATATCTGCATAAAGTATAGAAGTTTGTTCTGGAACATATACATAATTAGATACACAAATGCTACCTTTGTTTGGATCAAATTCTAAATAAGATATAGAAGATGATAATGAAACCATATATTCAAGTGGGGAAGCTGATGAAGATAAATATATCTTATCAACATTTAAATCATCAAATGGATACCCAGAAAGTGTAAAAGCTGCGGAAGAACTTAAACAATTGATAAAATCCCAATCAGATTGAGTTATTTGCTTTTCTTCTTCAGATATTAAAGATACAAAGTAATTTGGCTCATCCATTGACCACAAAGCAACTGGGTGTTCTGCATAAATTCTTGAAGCATAAAGACTTGAGCGTGTATAGGACATGGATTACCTCTAGTCTATTTTATCATAGAGGCTATCTTGTGATATCTACAATTTCACATGCTCCAGCAACACAAGAAAGTTCTTGACTTCCTGTTGTTCCATCTGTTGTTTCATACAAAGAAAGCATTTCCCATCGAATTGAGTCTGGCATCTTACTCAACCATGACTCATATTCTTCTTTAGAAACTTCCTGATATGGAGCTTGCTTGTATGAGTGCTCAACTGCTGGTAAAAAAGAAACTCCACCAATTGAATCAAAGTTATCAAATACCCAAGCACCAACACGCATCCACTCATCTTCTTCAACATTAATAGTGACACTTGGATTATGCTCTGTCCAGTGAGTTCTATAAGTCTTCCACATTTCAAGGTGATCAATTGCAGTTAAATCCTTAGTAAGAATTGCATTCTTTGGAGCCTTGATTGGAAAATAGAAAACCGTGGTTGCTTCAGGCTTCATTACATCTGGCTCAAATGGAATTCCAGAGTCTTTTAAGAATTGTGTTAAAGGATCTTTGTTATCTGCTCTAACACTTCTAATGTAGTATTCTGAATACCATGGATGGATGCCAGAAGATACTCCTGTAAGCTGTGAGACGGTTCCTGAAGGCTTTACACAAGTAATTGATACTGAAGGATTAATGTTTAGAGACTTAGCCTCTTTATCATTTACTGAAACAGAGAGATCTCTCATTTCATCAAGCAGTGCCTCAAGAGCCTTGCCATTTGTAGCAGTAATTTTATTTCCATAAATTCCTGTTAGAGAAACTCCAAGGAGTCTTTCTTCTTCACAGTTATCTCTCCAAGTTTTTCTAATGTACTTAAAGTTTGTCAAAGTTGATTGCCAAGTTCCAAGAATAGTAGCAAGACGAACTTTTTCAAGAAGAGTTTCTTTTGTATCAGATGCCTCAATTACAACTTCTGTAAGATTACAAAATTCATTTGGGCGAAGAAGAATTTCTCCACAAGGATTTGTTCCACCAACCAAACTTGAGTCTCTGCGACCAAACTTGTCAATATGCTTTCTAACAGAGTCTATGTTATAAATGCCACGCTCTCCAGATTTTGATTCGTAAAGATTTCTCCATTCACGAAGGAACTGTGCGGTATTTGGCTTTGAATTATAGACAGCAGAGTTGTTTGCTAAAGCTCTTTGTCCATTACCTTCCCACCATTGTCCACTTTTTGCCTTTGCCATTTCAAAGTCATCAAGATTGGAAAGTGAAATCAGAGCACTTCTGCGAACTCCTCCAACAACAACAACTTCTCCAACTTTACACATTAAGTCATGTGCTTCAATTGATTTTAGCTTTCTTCCTGCAGCAAGTCTAAATGTTTCAATTGTAAATTTAAATAGGTCAACAAGCGGATCTGGTCCAGAAGCTCTTCCTCCAAATACCTTTAGTCTTGCTCCTGATGGACGAACCTTAGACACGTCCCAGTTTGGAATCTGTCCTTGATAAAGAAGTGCAATTAGTTCTTTAAATGCTTTTGCCCAACCAAGTTTTGAATCATCAACAACAATAGTTGTGTTTGTTTGGAAGAATGACTCAGCAATTACTGGGAGTTGATTAATATACTTTTGCTCAACGCTAAATCCAACACCAGTTCCATTCATCAAAATATACATTGCCTCATCAAAGGCTCTAGGGCTATCTACAGCGATGAAAGAGCAATTGTATGCTGCGATGTGATCTCTCTCTAAAGCAGGTCCTGCTGTCATCAGTGCCCTCATAGAAGGCATTATATGATGCTTTAAGATTGCTTCTCTTACTTCATCAAAAATTTTTGCATTTGGACTATAGCCATAATTTAATACCAAATGATCCTTCATAAAATTGCAGTACCTATCAACAGTTTCCTGCCAGGTCTCTCTACGGTTTTCGCTTTCAATCCAGCGAGCATACCTTGAGATATGAATAAAATTGCGGTAAGGATCTGTAATAGATCCATTGGAGTCAATAAATGACATTTAGTAACACGTCCTTCTGATAAAATGTAATAGATATATTCTACACGACTATTCAAGGAGAAGCAAATGGAGTTAACTATCCAAGAGGTAAATTACTATAACGAATTGGTAAAAAATAATAAAGCAACAAAAATAGAATGTAAGTTTGATACAGGTGATACTGTTGTTTCTAAAGTTGACAGTAATGACAATGTATTTTTTTATTGCTTAGGATGCCATTCATCTTTTTATCCAGGAATTAATTTAATAGAAAAAATTAAAGGATACATTTCTTTAGCTACTTCTTAAAAAGAATTCTTGTATTGTTAGTTGGCTCTTGAATATATTTTCTATTAACAAAACTTTTATCCCCTGGCTTTTTAATTTTATCTTTTACAGAAAAAGTATCAAACACAGTTCCAGGGTTTAGATAAGAAACAATTCCTTGACCAATAACAAGTGCATATACTTCTTCGTCAATTTCTTTTGAATCATTTGTTAAATTAATAACTAAAGTTGGACATTTAAAGAATGCTTCATATTCTTCTCTTGGGATAGATTGTTTAGAAACTGGTCTGGTTTTGATATCTGCCTTTGAACATTGATAATTAATTTTATTTGCAAGATCTTCCATCCCTTCAACATTATTAAAAAAATGAGTGTTCAATCTTTCTTCTGCTGGATATTCAGGAGTTTTCAAACTAATGCATATGTCAGCATTTTGTTCGTGAACTGCTAAATTATAAGGAGTGTTTTGTCTAATATATTTTTTTAAAAAAGTTTTAACTGGTTCTGAATATTCATCACTTTTAATAAATAGTTTAGCCATACATATATTATAGTGCAAGAATTTTTCTGCAAACCTCGTCCCAATCATATCCTCTTTGCTTCATAGAAAATTGTTCAGATATAATTTCACGATTCTTTGTTCTTTCTTCAAGCCTTGTTTTTGGATTTAAAAGTTCTGTCATATGACCAATCCATTCATCTGGAGTGTTTGCAATTCTTCCAACTCCAGAGTCAGCAAATAGCTGATACTCTGGAAGTCCCCCAGAAGCGATAAATGGAATTCCTGCTGCTGCGTTTTCTAGTCCTTTAAGATAAGACTTTGCATGATTAAATGGTACATCTCTTAGCGGAACAATTCCAACATCCATTTTTCTATAAAGTTCTGGAACGCCTAACATTGTTTTCATGGGTTCTGTTGTACAGAGATGTTTTTCAATACCAATTTGATCAGATGCTGTTGGAGCATTAATAATGTGTCCTGCATGATGAAACTTTAAATGTTTTTTCTTTAAAAATTCTCCAAAGAATGGATTAAGGGTTTCTAAATCTCCAGATCTCCATGGAGTTGCACCAACCCATCCAAAAGTAGGAAGCCAGCCTTTATGATCTTTTCTCATATTCCATCGCTCAAGATCAATGCCATTTCTTACAATAAATATTGGCTTTTCTGGATATTTTGCTTTATAAAAATCATGTAGGAATGGAGTGGATGTGATTAAAGCATCTGCTTGATCCATAATTGCAACATAGTGATCTCTATTATTATTTGGATTTGATTCTGGACTCGTTGTTTTATAAGCAAGATTTGTTTCTTCAAGACCTTCCATATGGTCATCAATATCAACAACAATTTTTTGACCGAGCTCTCTTGCTCTTTTAACATGATCAACAAATCTTTCAAGCATGATAAGTTTTAATACAATAATGTCCCAACCATGAATTGCTTTCTCTTCTGGCAATAAAATTCCAAAAGCATGTTCTTCGCTAAACCCTGGGAGACCAATTCCACTTTCCCAGCCATGCTCCTTCAATTGCTTCATTGGCAAGTAACATCTATACCAGCCACAGCCATTTGGTTGTAATGGTTTTACACCAAATGACCAGTCATAAGTTAGAAAAGCAATTGTCGGAGTTGGCATAGGTTATTACTTCTTTGTAACTTTTTTAATTGCTTTTACAGCTTCTGTTGCAACTTCTTCAGAAGTTGATTTTCCAGAAATCTTACCAAAAGCGATGTCATTCTTATTAAAGAAACGAATTGCAACTGGAGCAAATGCAGCTACTAATGCATAAATATATGTATAAGGATCTGTATTACCTGCCATATATAGAGCAATAGCTGCACCTAGAAATGAACGACCATAAGATTGCAACATTTCTTTTTGTGATTTTGTTAACTTGAGTACCATGTTAATTCTCCTGTCTATAGTACTTTGTAAAAGTATATAATAAAAATATAAAAATGTCAACAGAAGGTTAAAATAGCTGTTTTCCAATTATAGCTTTTGCCTCTAATTCAGTAAACCCTAAGCCTATTAATTTTTGCTGTGCGGTTCTTAGTGCATCGTGGTATACGCTACCTTCAATACCAACTGGAACAAAATACCATCCAAGAACTCCAGGGCTAGTTCCGAAATTATCAGAAAGTTCCCATACGTCATAACCGTTGGACTCTTGCTTTTCCATTCCTTCAATTTTTTTAAATTTTAAAGCCATAATGTTTCTCCTATATTTTAATTATATAGTTTAATGCTATATAAGGTTGTAAATTTGATAAAGAATCTGATACTGGAGTTGTATGAGCATGACTTCCGCCTTCTCCACCAGATGTGTTAAAGGCAGATATGTCAACAGAGTGTGAATGATTTCCAGAGTTTGTACTTGTAGAAAGAGCGTTTGCTCCTGAAGTATTTCCATAATTTGAATTTCCTGTTGTTACTCCAGAACCATTTGCATTTGCTGATGTAAAAGTTGCAATGTTGACATTGTGTGAATGACTGTTTGCATCTGTGCCATGAGTGTGAGATGCTAGTGCAACTCCACTAGTACCAGTTCCTCTAGATGCATTAGAGCTGTTGGCATTAACAGTATGAGAGTGACTACTTGAAGATGTTCCAGTTTCTCCTGGATTTATAGAGTGACTATGATCTGCATAATGACTATGATCTGAATAATGACTGTGGTCTGTTAAACTATGACCATGATCTCCTGCTCCACTTGACCCTGTACTTGGAGGATCAATTGCGTGATTATGTGCAATATTAGTAGTTCCAGAATTTGAAGAAGCATGTTGGTGAGTCATAGCACCACCAGTTTCACCACGAGTATCAAATTCTGTTTGAGCAGGATCTATTCCAACTACAATCTTTCCTTTTAAATTTGGAACTGCAAATGCTGATCCAGAACCACCAAACGTATATCCAATTGTGGAAAAAAGAGTTGAGTATGTAGCTAATGCATAAGAAGCTCCATCACATAGCAGCCATCCAGTTGGGGCAGTTGATCCAGAATGTATTACAATCATTCCTGTTGGGGTGTTAGTATTTATTTGTGTTTGAATAGAAGAGGTGACTCCATCAAGATGTCCAATTTCAGTTGAACTAATTGATAGGGCTCCAGAAACACCAGCATTAATTGTTGGAGTACTAATAATTGGACTTACAATAGTTTTATTGGTAAGCGTTTGTGTTGTTCCAGTTCCAACAACTAAATTACCTGCACCAACTCCATGAACATCTGAAATAGCACCAGTATGTCCATCAAAAGATGAGTCATTTTGAGAAATTCTTGTGTCAAAATCTACAAGAGTTGCATGAAGACTTACGTCTCCAGTTGCATTTCCATCTTCAGAATTTCCATAAAAGAATAACTCAAGTGCATTTCTAATATCTGCAGCTTCTTCTAGTTCTGGAACATAGGTATCAAAAGCATCATCATCAAAACCCTTACTAACGCTAATTCTTTCTGCCATACTATTATCCTACCCCTGCTGTTATATAAAAATTTATTGGAATTGCAGAAGATGATATTAAAGACAGTGTTCCAGAAGAAAAGTGTGCACCTTTTAATTCTGCAACAAAAGTTTTAACAGCAGCAACTTCAGTAATCGCTTTATTTGAAATAGATATAAAAGATGGATCGTTTAATTCTGATGTTGCTTGAACAAGAATTGTTTCTGGATTTAAATTTTCTGGAGCACTGGAATAAAAATCTGCAAGAGGTATAGATATAGAGCCAGTTCCTGAAGTAAAATTTACTAATTTTTGAATACTATGAGATATTGGTTGAAACTTTAAAACTGGCTGCCACGAACTACCACCAGGAACTGCATTAAGTTTATAAACTACTCCATAGTTTCCACCAAGAAGTCTGTTAATATACAAATCATTTACTTTTGCATCTACAAGGCTTGCTGCATTTTGTGCAGGTGTTCCAACTCCAGTATAAAACTCTGAGCCTCTTTCTCCTTGTGGACCAATGTCTACACTTACAGATACTGAAGCAGGTGGTCCAACTACAACTAATTCATCATTGGAAATAATAGTATCTATTGCCATACTAAGTTACCGCCACATCTTGTGTAACATTTATTGTTCCAGTTAAAAGTGTAAATGTCTTTCCAAAAGATGAAGAAGATGCACTTGTATTTTCAATTTCTAAGTCATAGAAATATGTAGCATTTGTTAACTGCCTACCACCAACAGGCTTTATTGTGCAAGAAACGTGATCTCCATCTTGAATTGTAGCAGAAACTTCAGATGCATCGAGAGAGGAGATTACAGCTGCTGATGCAGAACCTCTAGCTGTTGCGACTAAAAAAAGCGGTGTGTAGTCAGAAAGGTCGTCAAAGACTCCACCAGACGAATTTTTAGGGTATACAAAAAACTCAAAAGTGTCACCAGCATAGTAGTTAAAATTATATGTACCTGGAAATGCCATTATTAATCACCTTTCAATATTATACCATGTTGATTCTATTAGAAAAGTCTTCCCATTGTTTAATTCTTGAACTCCAGGAATACTCTTTATCAATAAAGGGTATATAGCTTTTTGCATGAAACTTTTCAGTTTTTAATAAATATATTCCATGCTTTATTTCTTCTGCCAGGACTTTTGCCTCTTTTTCTGGATCTACTAGAAATGGGTAAACTTTTGTAAACCCTATTCCAGTTTCTGGCAAAACACTAAAACTATTTGTAATGCAATAAAGACCTGCTGACATGGCTTCAATTAGAGATATACAAGATGTTTCTCTCCAGGTACAGGGGTAGGCAAACATGTGAGCTTCTTTAAGAAACTCTCTCACTTCCTCATTTGACTTTCTTCCATGCAAAATTACTCTATCGTCTTGCTCACACATTAATTTTATTTTATCTTGGAACTCTATCTTCCAGTCTACGACAGTTGTATTTAAATCCCCAAAAACGTGTAGCTCAATGTCTGTGAGGTCTTTTAACAGACTAAGTGCTAGTAGGAGACGGTCCAACCCTCTATAAGGCTCAGAATGAAATACTAGTTTAATCTTTGATGAGTAATCTTTTTCTGGAAAGTTAATTCTGTCAATTGCATTTTTTAATACATGACATTTTGATGTATCTATTCCAGGGTATCTTTCAATAAATCTTTGATATTGATAATAGGAAACAAATACAATGTGAGCAACTAAAGGATTTTGTAACCAACTTAAATCTCCTTCAAATTCTCCAAGATGAACATAGGCAATGTTTTTACCATCTTTTCTAAGATTAATTTCTCCTGGAGCAACAATCCAGTTCCATTCTTTTAATTCTGGGATTTGTGAAAAAACTTTTTCTTCAAGATTTAAAAGCATTAACTCTGTTCCACCAATCCAAGACTGGTCTACGTTAAATATTGTTTTTCCCAATTTAAAAAACTTCCTATTAGATTAATCTTAGATTTATGAGAAAGATTAATTGTTTTATCTAAATAAACATTGAAACCTAAGTCTTTGATTTTTTTACAGGCTACATAGTCTTCAGAATACATTTGACCATCTTTTACAACTACTTCAAAAACATTTTTACAAAGACTCTTGTCATCTTCATAACTTTCATTTGTATTCCAGAGGGAATCAATAACTTTTCTAGACATCTTTAAGAATCCAAAACCAATACCATCAACTTCTATCACATCTCCACTAATTAAATTAGAAACCTTTGCAACATACATTTCTTTCATTGTTTTTCTTCTATACGTTGCACCAATTACATCTAGTGGGCTACTAACTAATTTTAAAAGATCTTTTGGATTCCACTCAATATCTGAATCAATCCAGACTACACAATCATAGTCTTTGTGGTAGGCATTGAAAAATAATTTATTTCTTGCACTTTGAACAATGGCTTCTCCATTTACATAAAGATGATCTAGAGTGTATCCATTATTATTTAAAAGTATTGCTGAATTTGCAAGACTTGAAGAATATTCTATAGAAACAGAGCCATCATAAGATGGTGTAAGTATTGCTACTCTTTTCATTATTCCCCTTTAATAAAAGAAAGTTCATGTTTATGCCAAGCATCTACCATTCTATAAAAGTCTTCAAACTTTCCAAAGTTAAATATTTTATCATCAACAAATGGAATTAAAAAAGCAGACCTAATTGTAATGCTTTCTTTTTCTAAATCTATAACATCTCCAAATGGATGTAATGCTAGTCCAATATTTATACTGACTGCTCCATCATAAACATCTTCTGGAAAAATATACTTATTTGGTCTACCAGTTCTTTCTTGCATCATTTCATATGTTCTTGCAAGTTTTCTAATATACTCATTAAGCTTTTCTGAATCCAGCATTATTCATAACTCTTTCTTTGCCAAAGTTCATTTTTATACCATCCAGTAATTTTGTTTCTTGGACTAAATCCTAACTGAGTTAGTTTAGGATCTTCAACTCTTTCTTTTTTCCAATCTTCTCTTTTGAATGGAAGCATTTGCAATATGGGAGTACCAGCTTCAATTATTCCAGAAAAACTTTTTTTAAGTGCAAAAGGTACGCCACCAGTTCCGATTCCTCTATCAGCATCCACAATGCCACTAGTTGCAAGAGTTGGCAAATCTAATCTATTAAAAGGCTGAGTAACTAAAACACTATATCCTTTTGGTGCTCTAAATGGATATCTAATTTCCCAAGCTTGTAAGAATGGAGTATATCCTTCAGCAGTGGGAATAGATTCTGCTGTTGATTTTCCTCTAGGAGTAAGCGGTGGAATGTCGCTAGTCCATTTCATTGTAAAGTTATCTTCACTAGTCCACTCAACCAAGATATCACAATGTAGTTTTATAATGTAACCAGAAGTAAGGGTATCTAAAAATGGCATGCATGCTTTTACACTCATGTTTGCTGCACCATCTTCACTTATGTTTATCTTGTCTCCAACAGAGTATCTAGATAAATCTTTGTACCATTTTGGTATAAGTTCTTTTGCTGGAACTGGTTCTGGACAATTATTAGCAATTTGTGCGTTTTCTGACCAAACTTCAAATATCTTTTTATTACTTTTCATTTCCAAACTTTCTTTGTTCTAAAAAAGGTCTTATACCTATTCTGAATCTTTCTTTTAGCATTTTGCCAAATAACATATTCAAGTGCTTCATCAGCTTCCAAAATTTTATGAGACCAGTTTTCTCTTTTAAATGGAATCATCTGAATTATTGGAGTATTATAATCTATAATTCCTTCAAAACCTTTTTTAATAAAGAAAGGAAAGTTTACTGAAGAAGGATGCTTGTCCGTATCAACAATAGCTGGAATGCAATAAAATGGCAAGTCGTCTCTCATAGCTGGTGTCATAAAAATAGTTGAATATCCTGGTGGAGTTTTTACTATCCAAGGATTAATAAACTTTAGTGCAAATCCAGAGAAATATTCTTCTGGAACAGAAAATTTATTAAACTGTTCTTTTGAATGAGACTCAATTAAACTTATTCCATCAATTGACCAAGAAGATTCTGGAGCACCAAAATCATTATTTTTAATCAATATTTCTGCTGGTGCTTTAATAACATACCCAGCAGTCATCAAATCAAATACTGGCATACAAGCTTTAATTGTTCTTGCTGTTGTTCCAGTTTTAGAATCAATAGCCATGCTATTACCAATATTTAAATTTTGATCTTTATACCATTGTGGAAGAACTGTAGAAGCTAAAACTGGAGAGTCAAATATTTTTGAATACCCATTTTTAGCTGCCACAAATTCTATAACTGGTTCTTTAGCCACTAAACTGCCATTCTTCTGCTTGTTTGATCAACTTTTCTTTTTCAAGTCTTTGCTCTTCCTCTTTTTTAAGAGCTTCATTCTTAATGTAGATAGCTGATGATACTGTTTGTAAAAGTCTAACATAAGCCATAGTTTTTGTCAAATGGTTCATTGAACCATTTTCTAAAGACAAAAGTTCTTCTTCTACAGCATCTCTTAGTCCATTTTTAACATCTTCAACTAAATTTGAAAAGTTATCTTTTGATATATTGCAAAAGTATTCAAACTTTTCATAGCTAGAAATGTCAACAAACTCAGTATCTGATACTGCAAAAAGAATTTTATCATCTACAAGTATTTTTTTATACGCCATTTTTTCCTCCTTATTATTATATTTTTATATAAAACATTGCTGTTACATAGTCTGGTATTGCTGTTTGAACTACTGGTGTTGTTGTTATAGAAACAGTATGAGTATGACTTGTTCCTGTAGCAGTATACATATTTCCATCTGCATAGTGATCGTGTTCTGTATATGCTCCAAAACCTACTGTTGGAACATATCCACTATGACCATGATATCTTCCTGCAGCAGACTGGTTTCCATCAACTTTTCCAACAGGCTGATTTACTGGAGCATTAGATGATCCAAAATAAAATCCTCCCATATAATGTGCATGATATTCTCCAACTGCAACTGCAGTAGCTGTCCAATAATGACCATGATCAAATGTTGCATTACCTGCTGTAGTTGTAGCTGGAGTAGTATCAACATGGTTATGGGTATTTGTTCCAGCAGATGCATTTAATGCTTGAGCATTTTTCATGGCTATAAATTTAACAGAGTTATTTAAAAGCGGAACGGTAAAGGTTGTTGTAGCAGATTGTAAATCTGTACTTCCAGCTAAATAGGCAGTTCCTCCATATATATCACTAATAACTCTATGAAGATTTCTATAAGTATAGGTATTTAAAGATCTTCCATCGCATGGCACAAGCCCAATTTCATCAATATTAGACAAAAATGATCCATGACCATATGAAATTATAGATCCTACTGGGATAAAGCTATTTATGCTTGCATCAATATCATAACCAGAATCTGTTGTTAAATCCATATTTGCCATATTTATATTATATCCTAACTAAGTCTTTATAAAATAATTTACAACAAAGCTTGGTGGAATTATTGATGTGCTTGTGCTATTTACAGCTGTAAAAGATCCTGTATGAGAATGTGCCTGAGAAGCATTTCCAATTCCCGTATTCATTCCATGACCATGATCATTGCCTGTAGGGTTGCTAGAGTTTCCGCCAGAATTAACAGCATGGTAATGACCAGCTCCAGAAGCACCACCAGAAGAAAATCCAGTCTTATTTGCATTTAGTGGATTATTATCAGTTCCACCGCCACTGCCACCACCAGCAGGGGCATGGTTTATTGCATTATTATTTACATAATTATTTGTAGGATGTCCATGATCTACAGTTGTATTAGCTAGTCCATAGTTTGCTGAAGTAGAGTGCAGGTGGGCTGAAGATGATCCATAAGTTCCACTACCACTTGTTTTCTGGATAAGATATCTTGAAGATATATTTGGAAGCCTAAAGTATCCAACAGTCTCAGTTCCAAGATTATAGCTTGTTCCAATTGAAGTGTATAGGCTTTGATATTGTGTTATTAAAACTTCTTGACCGTTACAATTTAACCATCCACTGGGTACTGTAGATACTATGGAAGAAATTATTGCACCTGGTAAGAAAAATGGATTTTTACTTGTAGAAATTTGAACATTATCTTTAATTTTAAAACTACTCATATCATCCTGCCTTAATAATAAAATTTAAATAAATTGTTGGTGGAGTATTAATTGCTGTATTGGAAGAAATTGTTCCAGATCCACTTGAAGCAACTGTATGCAAATGAGTAGGAGCATTTGTATCATTTCTAGTAATATTTCCAGTATGTCCATGATTATATCCAGCATTGTTTGAGTTTCCTGCATATCCACCAGTTGAGTGAGCATGGTTTTGAGTTGTCATATTTTGAGAACTACCAGCTCTATAGTTAGCAACATTATTTCCATACCCATCAATTCCAACATCTACATTAGAGTAATGCCAGTGGTCAGTGTATACTGCATTAAAATTTGTTCCAACATTATGAGCATGTGATACTGCTGTATTTGCACTATTATTACCTGCATAAGAATATGTATGAGTATGATTATTTGCACCAGTATTTGTAGCAAGAGTTAAAGCTCCACTACCTTTTCCAATCAAATATCTTTCTCTTAAATCTGGAAGAGTATTTGAATTTCCAAGAAGAGCATACAGTTCTGGATAAGTTGTTTGAACAAAAGTTGACCCATTGCACAATAGCCATCCTGCAGGAGCAGTGGTTCCAGCATAGGTTAAAATTGTTCCAACATGTGGAAGAATTTCTAAATTATTTTCAGAAACTAAATCTTCTGAAACTTTTAAATTAGCCACTAGACTGTTACCGCCAATCGGTAGGCTTTAACTCCAACGGTAGAAGATCCAGCATTTGTAACAATAGCTGATATAACAACATTTGATCCACTTATTGCAGATGCCAGGGTAGCTGGAATTTGAACAGATCCACTATTTAAAATTGCATATTCTGTAGAAGAAACATTTGTTCCATCATTTACTACAAATAATTTAGAAGATCTATATCCAGTACCTTGCTGCATTTGAACAGTATATTCAGCGGTAGAGTATGCTGATTTTGAAAAGGTATCAATAGTAGTAGATGAATTAGTTGTAATTGTTGATTCTGCTACATTTGTATTTAAAGTAAGATTATATCTTTGAAGAGCATTTTGTAATGAACCATATGCAGACCAAGCTACCCCGTCCCACTGCCAGGAAAAACCATTTTCTGAATATATATCACCAATAGTTGGTGTGCTTGGAAATGCCATTATATATTACTCCTATTTACTAATACCATATTACCAGATGCCCGTCTCCACCATGATTTCCAGAAACTCCACCAAAACCTACATCTCCATAAGTACTTGATGTTCCATATGGATAGTCAATATCATCTACTCCTCCTGGAGTTCTGAAAGATCCTGAAATCATTATTGGATTTAGTGCTGAGGATATAATATATCCAGAGCCACCTCCACCACCTGGCATAGAGTTTCCTCCAGTATAAGCTCCAGCAGAACCACCAAAGTAACCTCCGCCTCCGCCTCCGCCATAAGGATTTCCAACACATGAACCACCTTGTAGAGAAGAACCTGCTTGACCGTTTTGATTATCTCCAACAGTTGCAGCACCACCTGCAGTTTGAGTTCCACCTTTTCCAGCAGAAGTCCAATAGTTTCTTGCTACATCAGCTTTTTTTCCAGTAAGACCTCCACCTGCACCACCATTTGCCATACCTTGATAGCTAAGTGTAGATCCACCACCACCACCAGCACCAGCGATAATTAATGGAGTTGTAGATCTAAATACTCCACAATATCCACCACCACCAGCACCATACTGATTATCTCCACCAACAGTAGATGAACCACCACCAAATGGAGCATTTGTAGCACCAGGGAAAGCAAAACCCCCTCTTGGAACTCTTAAAGTTAATGTTTCTCCAGGGGTTACGGTCAATGTTGCTTTAGAAAATCCAGCACCACCACCATGAGAACCCTGTGTCCAGCCACCAAAGTGACCACCACCGCCACCGCCAGCCCAAGCCTTTACTAATATTTTTGTAATTCCAGAAGGGACTACCCAGGATTGATCTGTTGCAGAAAAAGTAAATCTTGCTGCAGTTTTATTATCAACAACTTCTTCTGTTCTTAATGCTCTCCAAAATCCATGTGAATATCCTTCGTACTTTGCAATGTCAGTATTAAATCTAATTTGACCTTCTGATGGACTTCCTGGACGTGCAGCAGTTGTTCCTGAAACCAATGTTTCTGCAACTGACTTTGAAAAATCTCTAGCTCTGCTCATTATAGTGCAATCTCCGTAATTGTTAATCTACTTCTACCCTGAGTAGAATAGTTTTGTGAAGCATTATTTGCCTCTGACCTATTAATAAAAAAGTTTCCAGATCTTGACTTTACTCTAAGAGAGTATGTTCTAGTAGTTAAAGAAGAATTTGTATCAAACCAGTGCCCAGAAAAAGTATTTAATAAATTAACATCTCCTACTGTTCCATAAGTTTGTTTCCATGCATCTCCAATATTATAAGTTCCAACTATTCCAGTAGACTCTCCAGTATACATACTGTTTGAATCTCTAAATGGTGCACACCAAGCAACTGGATCTGCTTGATTTACAACACCAAGAAGCATCCATTCTACTTTGATTAAAGAATTTGAAAGTTTTGGAGTAAAGGCTATAGACATTGGAGTCGTTCCATCTGTAGCGATAGTAAATGTAGATGGAGTAGTCATCACTCCATTTGAAGTTAGAGCAACGGTTTGTACTTGAACAACAGATCCTGGGGTAGTTAAAATACCATTTTTATCAATTTCTCCAACAATAACATCACTACTGTTTTTAAATTGTAAAAGGTCTGCAGACTGACCTGAAGCTGCCTTTATAGTAATTGGAGTTACTGAAGCAGAAGTAGAAGTAATTACTGTGGCTCCACGATTTACATCTGCTAGGACTCTTGCTGCTGTCATAATTATATTATACCAAACTACTTGCTATAGTTAAATAGTTTTGGTAAACCTCCTGATCTGATAAAGCTCTATTGTAAACATGAACATGTCTCATTAATGAAGAGTTTGCTGTATATCCTGGATATAGTTGAATCTGAGAATTACCAGCAGTTTTTGGACTTGTTACTGTTGATGATCCAATCTTGAGTCCATTAACATAAACGTTTGCAGTAGTACCATTTTTTACAACACCTGCATAATACCAAGTGTTTGTAGCAAATTCTAATCCAGTAGGAGCATTAAATCCTCCAACATTAGTTAGGTCAAAGTCTGCACCAGAGTTTGCTCCGTCATATCTCCAGTGAAAACTTCTTTTATTTGGATTTCTCCATACTCCAGGACTTCTATCTGTTCCGCCATTAAAAGAAAATATCTTATCATATGTTGCAGTTGTTCCATTTAATTGAAATGAGAAAAATATAGAATGGGTATCTGTATTTAATAAAGATGTTGTTCTTGTGTTATATGGCTGATTAGCCTGTAGAGATGTTCCAGATATTGGCGAAGATCCAACTGCGTTCAATCCATTTCCACTAATATCATACCAAGTATTTCCAGAACCAGGATAAGAGTTTGGATCTGTGGCATCAAGGTGTAAGCCAAGTCCATTTGTAATAATAGACAAATTATTTCTATAGTCTTGTCTATCTAATGCATATTTAACTATAACAATTCCAGACCCACCATTACCACCACGGTTTGTTCTATTGTAGTGAGATCCACCACCACCACCGCCACCAGTATTTTCTCCACCATCGCCACCACGGGTATTTGTTTGAGCACCTGGAGATCCACCAGCACCAGGTTGTCCAGGATTTATTCCTGCACCACCAGTTGTCACACCAACAGCTCCACCGCCGCCACCTCCAATGCCTCCATTTCCACCAGTTCCAAGAGAATAAGATGCTCCACCTCCGCCTCCACCAAAGTAAAATGGACTCATGTTAGAATATAATATTCCTGCTCCACCATTTGGTTGATTTGAACCACTGGCTCCTACGCCACCAGCACCGCCTCCGCCTCCAGAGTAATACTGACCACTTGAACCACCACCACTATTTCCTTGACCAGTAGTTCCAGCAGCACCTCTTCCAGTATTTCCATCAGAATATCCAGAAGCTCCTCCTCCAGAACCACCAGCGTTTCCATATCCATTATTTGGAGTGTATCCAAAATAAGAAGATCCACCATAACCACCACCAATTGCTATACATGTACCAAATGATGAATTTTCTCCATTTGTTGCTCCAACTGTAAACTGATGAACTGAAGGTTGTGGACCTGCACCATCTTGTCTATATTGGGCATCAGTATTTAAACTTCCAGCTGGTCCACCCCAACCACCTCTTCCAACCGTTACAGTAATTGGAGTATCACTTGCAGTTAAATAGTAAGAAGCATATAAAACTCCTCCACCGCCTCCTCCACCACCCATGTCCATTCCGCCACCGCCACCGCCAGCAACAACTAATACTTTTGCATAAGCTGCTCCAGATAAAACTTTAAACTCATGAGTACCTACTCTTGTAAAAGTGTGATACGCATAAGTTATTCCGCTTTCAACAGCGTAGGATATGGACTGACCACCAATAGCAGATATTCCTTCATTTATTTTTCCAGCATCTATAAAAGTCATATTATGCCCTTGTGTAGTATAAAACTACCTTCAATCCTTTTGCACCAGTACCAGCAACTGTTACATCAAAGGTTATTTCATCATCATTTGCAATAGCTGTAGTAGCTAAAGTTGTTGCAGTAGCTGCAGTAACGGATGTTTTTTCATTAGCATCAATAGTAAGTTTATTTGCACCCAAAATTGTTGTACCATTTTTTTTAATATCAATGGTTGGGATTCCAGAACTTGATGCAGTATTTAAACTAGCTCTTGGAATTTGTGTTAAGGTCATTGCAAAAGGAGCTCTCATTGTAACTTTTGCAGTTCCAGTTACAACTGTTGATATTTCATCAGATAGTGAAATCATCATAAAGTCTTCTAGCTTATTGTCAACCTCAGTTTTGCTGTAAACATTTGCAACAGAAAATGTACTAGTTCCTGAAATTTCTACAATATCCCCAGGAGAAAGGGCTTCATTTAAAACCACAGAAGTTCCATCAGTAGCAGTGTAGTCAATTCCTCTTGCAATTAAAAGACCATTGATAAATACCTGTTCTGTTCCTGGTGTATATGCAAGGGTATTTCCATAATCATCTGTTCCAGTTAGTGTTGTAATAGATGTACCTGCACCCATAACTTCTATCCATCTAACACCCTTTTTTTGAATTAAATCATCTACCTCTGCTTTTGTATATGTATTTGCAAGTTCAAATCCAGAGTATGAAATAACTTCTACAACACTATTTGCAATCAATGGTTCTAAATTAGATATTACAGATCCTGAAGATGCAATATAATCAGATCCTCTAATAAGTTTTACACCATTAAGATATACTTCTTCAATCCCTGGAGTATATACAAGTGTTAATGAACTATCATCATTTCCAGATAGAGAAGTTTCTCCACCTATTGCAGTCTTTACCCAACGACTTACACTTAGGGATGCAGCACTAAATGCATCTTCCCAGGCAGTTCCATCATAAACCTTCATACCGTTAAATACAGTGTCAAAATAAACTTCGCCAGTCTGTAGTGCAGAACCGTCTATAGATGTCGCAGGAGCAGTACTAGCGGCTCCAAGATACCTTAAAAGACCAAGTGAACCATTTTGCTGAACTTCAATCCAGAAGTCTCCGTCCCAAACATAAATACGACCTGTATCAAGATCTTGCCAAACTTGATTTAGTTCTGGAGAAGCTGGTGGGTCTGAAGTTACTGCTGCTGCAGAGCTTCCTCCACCACCTCCAGAACCTATTGCATTATATGTAGATCCATCATTTGTGTATTCCCATTCATTTGAAGACTCATTCCATCTAAGTGAAACATTTGTATCAGTTCCACGCTCTACAACTATTGATGCATTTAGAGAAGCACTTCCAGATTGATTAGAATTTAAAACAATTTCTTGACCAGTGTTTTCTAACTTTCCAAGCATTAATGTATCGTATTCTGCTTGTGCAAAGTTTACTGTAGTTGTTGGCTCATCTTCTACACTTGAAAATAATTTCCATTTATCATCTGTTGCATCTCTAACAATTCCTGAATGCTGATAAGCACCATCATTAAAACTTGCAACAATTCCAAGGTCTACAAGATTTGCATTGTTACCTTCTCCAATATAAATAAGTGGGTCTGAAATAACTAAATCATTAGCATATGACAAACTTCCAGAGACAGATAAATTTCCACCAACTGTTAGATTATTTGCAATATCTACATCACTTGTCAATCCAACATAAGCAGTTCCAGAAATAACTGATGCACTAGTTTGACCAGAAACGCCTACAACATCTACAACTCCATCATTTGATAAAGTAATTAAATTATTTACATCATCATGTGCAACAGATATATACGAATTACTTGCTGAAGTAAACATTGTGGCAACTGCATCTCTAGCCTCTTCATCTGTATATCCTGGGGCTGCAGCAAGGTTTAGTGTTCCAGTAGAGTCGTTGTATGTTGCAGTTATATTTGTGTGAGATCCTCCAACAATTAGTGAGGCTGATACATCTTGAACCGATTCATTAAAATCTGTTATATCTGAAGATGTATGAGTGTGAACAGATAATGCTTTTCCATCTAGTTGTGTTTGAATTGAAGATGTAACTCCATTAAGAGTAGAAATTTCATTTGAAGAAACATCTCCAATGCTTACACTTGCTGAAAGATTTAATACATCTGGAAGACTAACTGTTACTCCACCAGTATTTGAAGAAACTTCAATTTCGTTAGATGTTCCATAAAGAGCAGTTACTCCAGTATTTGTAATATTTAATTTTCCAGTAGAATCATTGTATTCAACAGATGCACCAGTATGTATTCCACTTGTAAATAATTCCGCAGCAGCATCTTGTGCTCTTTCGTCTGTAAAATAAAGATTAGTATTTTCAGGAACTATGCTACTATTCAAAGTAGTTTGTGCTGGTCTGCCAGAAGTTCCTAACCAAATTTTATTAGTTTCAAGATTTGGAAGATTTTCAGTTGAAGATACAAAGGTATTTCCATAAACATAGATAGTTCCATTATCAGTAGAGATTACCCTTGCAAAAGGCTGAATTGCATTTGCACCAGTTGGTCTTACTGAAGTAAGTCCTCCACCAACTGCTACATAAAGAAGATCTCCAACAGAATATCCAGTTAAATCAATACCTTCCACAACACCCATAGTTACTAATTTTCCATAAGCATTATTGGCTACAGAGGCTGTTGTTATTGCGTCTGCTGGTAGCTTTGCAAGATACATAGCAGAAGCTGCGTCTGCTGGAGCAAAAGTAATATTATCTTGATCAAATTCTTGAGTATTTATGTATACAGGAGTGAATGCTGAAATAGTTGATTCAGTAACATTTCTTGCGGTAATAAGATTTGGATGAGTATTTACCCAAAGACCTGCAACCTCATCATATCTTAAAACTTGATCTTCATTTGTTCCATTTATTTTAACACCATGAAGTTCATCTAGTTCATATCCATTTTGAATATTAATAAAAATTTCACCAGATGAAGCATGAGCTTTTACTACATATCCGATAAATACTGAATGTGCTGGTTCTGCTGGAATGGTTGTAGTGAAATTGCCAGCAGTGGTAGATAACCAAATAGGAGCACCTTCTGTAAGACCGTTAGTATTTACTCCACGAAGAACACCAAATGTTGTTACAAAACCTTCTGCACCATCTGCAATAACTTCTGAGGTAACGCCAAAAGTTTTTGATGATGTTGTTTCGGTATCTGCATCTGAAAGCGTAATAGTTGGTCTTTGCCCCTGAGCACCATTAATATAAACAACCTTGCCCTTAGCAATAGAGGATCCTGTTGCATTTTTTACAAGAGATACCTGCTCTTGTCCAAGTCCAATACTTACATTTGCATTAAGAACTGTTGCTGGAAGACCATCTCCAGAGTCCCAATAAATAGAGCCCTGCTCTGTTGGAATAGTTTCAGGGGTAGTATCAAAAGTAATATAATCTGGATATGTAATAGAACTAATATTAGTTAAAGCACCTGATGCAGATATTGTTCCATTTACTTCTACCCAATAAGTTCCATCATATACATAAAATTCACCAGTATCATTTTTATACCAAGAATCCCCGATTTCTGGAGATGCTGGCTCTGTTGTGCTAACGGTAGTTCCACCGCCAGCACCTGCACCAAGGACTGACCAAGCTCCTGCTTGGTAAATCTTTGCAACAGATGCTGAAGAATTAAAGTATAGCTCTCCTTCGGATCCACTTATAGGATCTGAAGGTAGATTAACTATCTTTAAACTACTTAAAAATTTCTTTGCCATTTTTTCCTTCTAATATGAGGGGCTAGGGTTTAATCTAGCCCCCCACATATTATATTATACTTTAACCAATTACTACAACACGATAAGTGTCAGCAGAGATTGTTGTTGCACTATTAATTTTA
>Ga0315909_10002490_pt1 | contig 23578 bp, 38 predicted proteins | sample LakEriMetagenome_11_FD_203527 | JGI IMG/M metagenome (GOLD analysis project Ga0315909, IMG submission 203527) | Freshwater fungal communities from buoy surface, Lake Erie, Ohio, United States - Buoy 2 MA125 | ecosystem: Environmental > Aquatic > Freshwater > Lake | place: USA: Lake Erie, Ohio...
AATTTCTTTTATCTAAAGCCTGTTGATATTTAAAATTATCAAATATTTCTTCTTTTAATATTTTTTCTGTCTTTGCTTCTCCTTGTTTAAATTTATCTTCATTAATTTTAATTTTAATTTCATCTAAAAGTTCATTAATTTTATCATCAGATAAAGTGTCGCCTGACAACCTTTTCATTTCTTGAAAACATTTACTAAAAGATTTTATGCTTGGTTTTTTAGCCATTATATACTTCTCATAACACAGTTAATTCCAGCGTCTATTGAATCTGCAATAGATACTTTTTTATTTAAAACATTGCTAATGTCTGATATTTTTTTTCTATCTTGTAAAAATTCTTCAGATAAATCTTCATCTTTAATATTAAGTTGTTTTTGATGTAATATATTTCTTTGATTTATATTTTCAGCTTCTGCCTCAAGTTCAGATGATTGTTTATCTTTATATTGTATTTCTGATTCTGGTATTAATCCTTTTTCATCTCTAATGTTAGGATCGTTTACTTTTTGTTGAATAGCTAAATCATTTTTTTGTTTTTTAGCTTCAAATAATTCTCTTTCAGTTTTTTGTAAATTTCTTAAATTTTCTAAGTAAATCTTAGCAGAAGAAACGTCATTTCTGTCAATTGCATTTTGATACAAACCTTTAAACTCATTTATCTGATCATCAATTCTATTTAATTGCTCATCACCAATTCTTGTTTTAGAATTAATTAGATCTCCAGTATCAACCTTTTCTCCTCTAAGAGTTTTACCAATTGAGTATCTTAATAACTCTTGTTGATTTTCAGGTGATATAGCTGCTAGTCTTTGATAAATATTTGGCTTACCAGTTCTTTCAGCAATAACATCTCCTATTTTGCCGAAACCAACATGCAAAGAAGATCCTAAAATACCACCAGCTGCTATGTTAAAAAAAGCATCATACTGATCATAGTCAGATTGTTCTGATCTTGCTACACCATAAACAATAGGTTCAACAGCAGCGTTACCAACAAAACCTTCAATAAATCCTCTTTGTAATCTAGCAACATTTTTTCCTGATCTTGCAACCATATTTGCAAATCTTGCTTGACCAACAACTGGAACAAACGCTGCTCCTATATTTATTGGATCTGCAAAGTTTGTAGCAAGACTAGCAAGAAAAAAAGTACCATAAGTATTTTGTGGTCCACGACTAACAACGCTTGCTCTTTCTTGTTCAATTTGTTTTCTATTAACTAAATAATTAACTACACCTTCTCTAGTATCTTCTTCAAAAAACAAACCAAGATCAGCATATTGTTTATTTAATTCATCTTTGTTTAAATAAACATTACTTTCATTATATGCTTCTGTTTGTTCTGTTAATCTAAATAAAGAAGATGTAGGATTATAATCCCAAGAACTAGCTATGTTAGCACCTTGAGCTTCCCAGTAGGTTGTTTTAACATTACCTAAAGCTGAACCTATTTGTTCTTTTGGAGTTTCAAATTGTTCAAGACTAATACCAATCATTATGGAGCTACTTCGTAAAATTCAGATTGTAAAAGTCTTATAGGTAATCCAGTTCCTGGTTCAATAGAATCTATACTTTTAATTTTAGGATTTTTATTAGGAATATCAGCAAAGTAAAATTCTATTTTTTCTCCTTTAGCATTTACAATTGGTATTGTTCCATTTGCTAATTCAACATGCAAAACTATTCCTGTTGAATTACTATTTAACAACCATTTAGAATGTTTTTTCATAGAATTAATCATTGTATTTTTTACATAAGTATTAAATGTATTTTCGTCTGATAGTTTTATGTTTTCAGGCAAAACATTTTGTTTTCCAGCTAAAGTAGCATAATGAGCAAAACCACCATCAACATGAAATCTTTCTAAGTAATCTGATTTTTCAACTAATAATAAAAGTGCATCAGCTTTATCTTTAACAGCAGCATTATTAACAGCTATTCCATTTACATCTTTTGGAATAAAATAAGTTCCTGGTGTTGTGTCATAATCATTTTTAAATTCTTTTGTAACACTTTTTCTTGCATTTTCTGGATTTAATCCATCTTTAACAATTCTTTGTAATGTTGCTTGATACAAAGTATTTTGTAAAGAAAGAATTAATTCTTGTTTATTTACAGCTCCATCTGATTGACTTAAAATAACTTTTTCAAAATCTTTTATATCTGTCATTATGTTAGTTTTAATATTTGCAAAACTTGCATTTTTAAGACCAGATATTTTTGATTTAGCTAATGACTCTAAATCTTTTGTAGAAATAGCAGAAAGAATATCTTTTTTTAAAGCAGAACTATTTGTGCTTACAGCAACTTGAATGTCTATTGGCAAACCATCTTTTACAAGTTGTTTAAAAATACTAGGAGCTACATCAGTTCCATAAGTGTTTTGCAAAGAATTAATAACTTTTAATTTTTGATCAACATTTTGAGTTCCTTTTAATACATCACCAATTTCTTTTATTTTATTATAAGGAACATAAGTTCTGTATTGTTCTGGTATATTTTGTTCATTATATTTTTTATCTAATGCTTGTTTAAATAAACCAAATTGAGAAGGATCTTGTACAACTTTTGCATAAGCTAAATTAACTTGAGGATCTTTATTTATAAAATATTCTGCTGAACCTTTTTCACTAATTGTTTTTAATTTAAAATTTATTTCTTTATCTATTAAAGAAGTAGCTTCTACTCTTTTTTCAGAATCTGTAACTTTTGATGTTAATTGAGTAGAAACAACAGCTTCTATATCTGACATTAAACCATAAGGAGCATTTACTGCTATTGTTTCAGCTATAGCAGATGTTTCAAACTTACTAACTTTTTGATAAAGCTCAGCTCTTTTTTCAGCTTTTAAAAATTTACTAGATTCTATATCTTCAAGTTTTTTCTTTGCTGATCCATAATTTTTATTAGATAAATCTTTTTCAATATCCATTTCAAATATTGAAGCATTTGATTTATTTAATTCTTCTTGTAGTTTTACTTCACCATCATTGTTATAAAAATTTTTGCTAAGAATATTAGAATCAATAGTTGTTTTTAAAATACTTCTTTCATTTTCATCTTTTGATAATAAATATTTAGATATAAGAACTTGTTGTTCTGTGTTCCAAGTATTGTTATATTGTAAATCTAATTGATCTCTTGAGCCTTTTACAACTTTAGAAGATCTAGTAATTAAATCTAAACTAAGTTTATCTTCTAATAATTTAGCTGCAGCTTTATTTTCCATTGCATCAATTTTTTGTTTTGCTAGAAAACTAAATTGATCTTTAAATGTATTTTGAGCTTTAACTGGATCTAAGATTTTAGAAGAACCTTGTTCTATAGTATCTAATTCATTTGATAATTCTAAATATGCTTTTGTTGATTCTGTTTTATCTTTTAATGCTTGTTCTCTAACATAATACTCATCTGCAGCCGAAATTACTTTTTGAGCAGAACCAAACATAGAACCAGCAGATTCTACTGGAACTTGAAATTGTGTTTTAAGTGATGCAACTTCTGCTGTTGGTCTTACTTGTGCTTCAAATGTAGGTATCTTTGGCATTAAAATGATCCTGAGTATCCTGTTGGGTTAGCTGCATATTGACTAAAAGAACTAGCACCATCAAATGTTCCTGCTGGTTTTGTTCCACCTAATAAAGTTTTTCCTGCAGAAGAACCTGCAAAACTTAATCCTGTTGATACTAATGTGCTAATAGCAGCAGATCTTCCTTGTTGTCTAGCAAATTGTCCCTGTATTCTGAACATATTACCAGCTTCTCTTCTTTGTGCTGCAGCAACTTTTGAATTGTAAGTTATAGTATTTTTTTCAACTTCTGCTTCTTCAGCATTTCTTCTTAAAACTCTTATTCCAGTTCCTCCTAATTCTGCACCTGATTTTAAAATTCTAGTTGTAGTTTGTGATTGTAATTGTGCAAAATTTTGATCAAATCTTGCTAAATCAAATTCTGCTTGTTTTTCTATTTGTGTAGCTTCTTGATCAGCTAATTGTGCATTTCTATTTTGAATTGATTGATTATATTTTCCTGCAGCATTTTGCTGTGATGCCTGCATTACTCCTAAGCCAACTGCTACATAAGGTAAAGCTGGTGCCATTAGAAAATCCTCGCAAATCTATAATGATCAGTACCATCAAAACCATACTTTTTCATTAATCCTTCATTACTTAATCCCATCCATTTGGCAAATCTAATTCCAATACCAAAGTCTGCACGAACTGCAGTTTGTATTCTTTCAAATTTATAATCTCTAGCTAAGTCTTCAAAATTCTTTTTAATTGCACGAGCAATAGTAATTGGGTGATTCCAAATATCATAAGTTGCAAGAACCCAACCTTCTCCAACATTTCCCCAAATTCTTTTTATTCCAGCACAAGCAATAATTTGTCTATTGATTGCTCCTGTAAATGCTAATCCATTTTCTTCTAAATTCATACACTCATTCATATTATCATTTACTAAGAAGTTTGCATCTAATTGCATAAGTTTATGATTCATTTGAGATTGCATTACTATTTTACCATGATCAGATATGTATGGTATAATTACTAATCTATCTTTATCTTCATCCATAATATTAACCATCATTTGTAATCAATTCTGGATATAACGATAAAACTGTTAAAGGTAAAGGTTGAGTTTGACGAACATAGATATATCCATCTGTTTCGTAATTGCCTCTAAACTCAACTTCCTTATCCCCAGTATATACAGGAATAGCTGTATCCATTAATTGTGCTGAGGATCTAAATGGAATAGCTTCCATATTAGACAAGTTTGGTCCAACTTCTACACCAATAGACTCATAAAGTCTAACTGTAATATTGTATATTCGTTTTGTTTTAGCTTGAGATGTACCATTTTGAGATCCAGCATCTATTCTCATAGTTTGTAATATAGATGTATAAGGTAAACCAACTTTAACTTTAGTAGATGATCTTGCTAAAGTAATAGATCCATTAGTTACTGTTCTATCAGGATGCGTTGAACCATTTGCAAGAACAGATACAGTTTGCCCCTCAAGATGATCTAAGCCAGTAATAGTAGTCGTTGCAGATCCAGAATAAGATAACTGCGAATCTAAAAAATTAAATGTTGTGTTATCTGTTTCTGTAAAATCAAATTGATTAATGTATTCTACATAACGTCTTGTAACACCATTGATTGTACGTTTAATAATAACCCATGTTTGATATTCTTTATCGTTAGTTGGAATTGTTGCTACAGTTTCGCATACAGCATTACCTGTGCTGAATGCACCACCAAATATATGTCTATGCCAAGCAACAACTTGTTGTTCTCTTTGATAAGTTAAACCAGCTAATTGACCATCTTCTCTTACAGCCCAGATAATTTGATTAGGTTCTTGCTGATAAGATAATTCATTAAAACCAGTTTCAGAAATATGTTCAGCTAAGATTGTCATATCAGGTGCAACATAACCATCAACATCAAAGTTATAAGCTAGTTCTCTAATCTTTCTTTTAGCACGCTGTAAAAATAAAGTTACGTTACCAACTGGAATAGCATCTGTATTTGCACAGCCATGGTTAGATTGTTTTTTAATTAAAATATTTGTTGGAGTAATAGGATCATCTGTACCACCTCCTGATACTGAAAACTCACCACCTACTGTTCCTACAATTAATGTTCGTGTTGCAGATAAGAAACGAACTGCATTAACTTGGTTAGAAGCGATTGTATAAATAATTGCATCATCATCTGCAATCGTTCCACCTCTATTCTCGTGCATGTTTTCATAATCTCCTGATTTAGAAAAATATAAAGTTTGCGGTTGTGATTCTGTTCCTGCAAATACTAATCGTTGTTCATAAAAGGTTACGCAAGAAGGATGTCCAGTAGTATCTGAAAAAGCTCCTAATGCCCAGTCATTGGTAGTAGAGGAAGAACCCATATCTTTTATAACTGTTGCTGTTACAACTGTTGTGCTAGTAATAGCTGTAATTTCTCCATAACCATCTCTAAAAGTAAAAAGTCTACCAACATCAGTAGATTGAAAACCTGTATCATTATTAATTCCAGTTACAGCAGATGCTGTTAATGTTCTTCCTGTTCCAACAGTATGTGAAGACATACCAAATGTTGTGGTTGTAGTATTATCATCTAAGTATGGTCCATCAGTAAAATCTACTTCTGTAATAGTCCAAGAGGTATGACCAGTTCTTGATAATTTTTTAACTGAATAATCAGGATGACATAAATACATAACATCTGCTGATTGAGCATATTTAATTTGAAATAGATCTGCAGTTAAATAAGTTGTGCTTATTTGATAAACTCTATTTGCAACACCACCAGATGTATAAGCAGTGTAAGATGTTGTGTTTACATTTGTTCCATCAATGGTTTGTAATTCAAATGTATTAGCTGTTACATTTGCTACTTTAAATCTTTTACCATTTACTTGTGTCATTCCTACAACACCAGAAATAACAATAGTATTTCCATTAGAATAACCATGAGCTGTTGATGTAACAACACCTGGGTTTGCTTGAGTAATACCTGTAATTGTTTTATTGGATTCTAATATTGCACCACCATCTTTATAAAAACGAATATACTGATCACCAAATTCTAAGATGTAAGTTTGTGTTGTTGAAAATTCAAAAGGGATTAATCTTGTTTTCTCTGCAGAGTTTTCTACTTCTGCTACAAAGTTTGTACCTGGTCTTCTAGATGCAGAACCATGAGGATAAACAATCATGTTCTGTAATGTTTTGCAACCAGATGAATATTTAGCTAAATCATTTCTACCATCTAGTCGTGGTGATAATTCACCCCCTGTAAAGTTTGTTAATTGTACCGCAACTCTAGCCATGGTTATTAAAACCTAGAGTTGATAAATGTATTTGAATCTATAACAGATGATGATCCTGCTTCTGGATCTGTATTGTATCCTTCAGTAGCATCTACAAATCTAGCATCTTTTAATTTCTCTTGGTAAAGCTGATACATTTGTTGAGCAACTGGATTAGAAGATGTAACTGCATAAGCAATGTCAGCAGCTAACGCAGCAGATAAAACTTCTCTTAATAATTCATCATACTCATTTGGATCAGTTACTCTTGATACATATAAAATTTTCATTGTAGAACTATTTGATAATATCTTTCTACCCTCTACTAAATGATCAGATTCATAATCAAATATTCTAAGTAGTCTTAAGCAGTCTGCAGGTAGTGTAAATTGTTTTGTAAATCCCCAAGCTGGAGCTTCTGAATCAGCAGGAAGTGCTAATCTTTTTTGTAAGCAATTCCAAGGGTGATGTCTAAATACTGCATCTCTTACGTTCTCATATCTAGCATTGCAAAGCCTAGCGTTCTTAGAATCTTCTGTAAGAGTTAAGATTGTGGATGCACCTAATTGATTTAAAGCACCATTACATATTTGAACAACTGAAGCCATATTAATCTTTCTTTACTACAATATTGTATTTTTGCCAAATCTCTTCTTGAGATAATTGAATTTCGTCTAATTTCTGTTTAGTTCTTGAACTAAGGTTATTTTGTTTAATAATCTCAACTAATGCGTATCTATAGACATCGCTAGATCCATTCCATTCAAAGTGTAATAGATGTTTAGGTTCTGCATAGATGTCTAATAATCTTGGATCAAAATCACTTAGAGTCATTCTTAATAATGTACTTTCTTCTTAGTTTTCTTGGTTTAACTAAAGCAAATATTTCTGCCTCTGTAAGTTCTAAATCTTTATCAAAACCATGATGTGCTGTTGATGTATGTTTAAATCTATCAACTAGAACATAGCGATAGATATAATCTTTATTTTGTAAATGTAAAATGGTTTTTATTTCGTTGGTTTTTTTCATTAATAGATAGTGGGGATTTTACTCCCCACTATTTAAAGTCAGTTATTAGCTAACTGTGTATTCAATAATGAAACTTAAATCACCAGCTTGATCTCCAGCCGCAGGGAAAACAATTCCTACGAAGTAAGTCAAAGCAGGATCAGAAGAAAGTCCAGCATCTTGCCAAACTTTTTGTCCCATTTTGTTTATATCTCTAGCTTCAAAAGCCACTTCAGTTCCTGTTTTTACAGCAGCTCTTAAGTCTGTAATCGCAGAAGCGTAAGCGTCAGCATCTACAACAGATAAATCCTGTTTGTATAAGCCAACATCAGCAGTGATAACAGTACTAGAATCTAAATCATCGTTAAATAATTTGATTGAAGTAATGCTCGCATTGCTTGGAATTGGAGCTAGCATAACTGTGTCTGTGGCACTTAAATCGCCAGCAGCAAGTGCTATTGTTCCTTGAGCAACTCTTTTCACACCATGTAATTGTTGTGCAGAGTTTAATACTTGAGGAATAGCAACAAAGTTAGTTACTAGATCTGTATTTACGTTTGCCATATTTTTATTCTCCTATTGTTAATTATTCGTCGCAAGCGATTTCTACAACTTTTTCTTCTTCCATTCTAGTTGCACCAATGCTCATAGCGTAATAAACTTGAGTGCTGTACGATTTGTCAGCTCTCTCATCAATTCTAGCTAGAACATCTTGACCAACCGCTAATTTAATAGCGTCTTGTGTGAAGGCGTAACATAGTCTGTCGTCAGTGTTAGTTGCATCAAACTTTAATCTATTGCTAACAATAAATTTAAAACCTAGGAAAGAGTCTAATTGTCCCTGTGCTAGTGCTTTAACTGTATTGAAATCAGCAGATGTGATTTGCGTTGTGCCTAATAAATCAGAGATTTGTTTTGGTCCACATACAATATATCTTTGTATAGATGGATCAACATCATTTAAATCTAAGATTTTTTTAGCTTCTAATAGTTTAGCAATTGTTAAACCATCAGTTTGTGATGCAGTATATGGTTTTTGACCAGATGGAAGCGATACAGAAGTAGATCCAGTTTCACCTGAAAATGCTGTTCCGCCTAAAGCTGTGATGATTACATCATCCATCGCTCTTCCCATAGCAGCAGCCGCAGCTTTTGCATAAGAAGATGTTGGATCAATTAATAATCTAACTTTATCTGCATTGTCTATTAGATCTGCCCACTCGTAGTCTGCAAGACTTACTCTTCTTCTTGAGTGTGGTGTATCTAATTGTGGAGTGTCAGCATGACGAGATGTTCTCAATTGAGCAGTTGTTTTACCAACTTGATCAAAGAAAGCATTCTTTCCTACTACTGACTCAACATCCACAGCTCCTCTTAAATACGATCCCATTTGTTGAGATAGCATTTGTACGTTTGAACTGTACTGCTGTACAAAAGCAGTTGTTATTTGATTTGACATAGTGTCATTTCCTTTTGTTAAGTTAAGTTTAAGTTTAGTTTCAGAAAGTTCCCCACCTTATAGATAGGCTATCTTGCATTTAACGACTGTTAGTCGGTTGTCTTTCCAACAGGCATGTAAGGTTCTAATAGAATTGTCTTACAATTTCTAAGAAGATTTAATTAAAAATCTCCCTAGAAATCGCAATATAGTATTTTTGATTTGATTGCAATAAGATTATTGAGATAGCTTTTATTGCAAGCAATAAATTAATAGCCTATTGGCTAAGCATTTCTCTTAATGCTAGCACCTGATTAACTACTTTGTTGTGATTAGGGTGCATTTTATTCCAATAAGCACCTTGTCTATCAGATGTTAATTCTTCAATTTCTTTCTCAACATCTCTACCTTGAAGAATATTTTCGGCTTCTGTACCGATAATTTTATCTTCAGATAATAGATTAGCAATATTAGCAAATGCTTTAATGATCTTTGGATTATCACCTAATCTAGATCCATCTCTTAATTGAGTATCAAGAAGTTCTGGTTCTAAATAAGTTTGAGCAACATTGGCAGCTTTTCTTAAGTTGTCATCGTATGCTCTTCCCCATTCAGCTCTTAAAGCATTAGTAGCTTCAGCTTGTGCAGATTCCATATTCACTGCCATTTCTTTTGCTGAACCTTCTAATGTTGATTTATAAAACTCTAGAATACCTTGAGCTTGTTTATTATTTAAACCTAGCTTGTGAGCATTCTGTGCGAATCCTTTGATTATATTTTCATCAACAGGAGCAACATCAGTTTTAAGTTCTAAAGTATATTTATCAGGAGATTCTGGTCTGCCTAATTTATTATATACTTCATTCCACTGTTCATCTGTTGCAGACTTTCCTGGAAGAGGAATCTTATCAGTTCCAATCATAGATACTGCATTGATGTAGCTTTTAGCTAGTGCATCTAATTCAGTAAACTTTTCTATATTTGGATTTGATCTGTACTCTTGTGAGATTGCTTCTTTCCAAGTCTTACCAGAAAGTGGTTGAGTTGGTTGTTGTGTTGTACTTAGTATTGGTGGTGTTGCTGTTGCGGTTGTTTGTTCAGTTGCAACAGGCTGAGTTACCTCAGTTGTCTGTATTTGTTCTGACATTTATTTTCCTTTTAGTTTATCATTAAGCAGCATGTTTTTAATAAATAGAAGAACGCTGCGTTGTCCCTCCATATATGCACTTTCATGGCTATCCCCTCTTACGTTAGTGGTAGCATTATAGTGGCATCTCTTTTCTAAATCTTGCATGACTTGTTTGCCATGATCAGATTCAAAAACTATTTTATATATTTCTTTTAATTTATTTATTTGTTCTTCCATTTATTTTCCTTTCTGTTGTTATTCTGATCTAACGAGTGCTTGAGCCTCCTCAGGTAATGCTTTTGCAAGTGGAGCTATTTGACCACCAGCTTGTGCAATTTGTTGTAACTGTTGCATTTGCATTTGTTGATCTTGTTGTTGTTGTTTCTGTTGTCTTATAGCATTAACTTCTGATTTAGAATTTAATACTTTAGCAGGAACTCCAACAATATCAGCTAAGTGTGTAACTAGATTATCAATATTAATATGATCAAATACTGGAGATACTTGTGCAAGTGATCCAAATATTTCTATTGCTCTCATAATAGATTGTAATTCAGAAGCTCTTTGTGCTTTAGCTAAAGGTGATACATATTCAATTTGAATATCTTGACCAGCTAAAAATTCTGGTGCTGGTCTAAATAGTTTCTTTCTAAGTAGAATAGCAAATGTTCTATCAATCATTGGTCTTAATAATTCCGACTGCAGTCTTCCAAGAACTGGACCAAGTAATCTCATCTTCTCTTCGTTACGTTGTACAACTTCTGTTGCAGTCATTTGTGGACCATTCTGCATCATTAATTGATTTACATAGAAAGCATCTCTAATTGCATTTCTTCTTTGCTCTTCCATGTTTAAACCTAATGGATTATTTGCACCAATGTTTAATGGTTCAATTCTATCTCTAGTACCTGCTCTATAAAAATTTAATCCACCTGGTACTGTTCTTACTGGTAATATAAATCCATCATCAGGAACTAATAGTGGAGGATCAACTTGTTTTTGTGCAGCTTTAATAGTTGTCTTAGACATTTCATTTAACATCTTAACATCTGGTAAAGCAGTCATTGCTGGAGATCTTCCATAGATTTCAAATGATGCTTTTAAATAACGTGGTACAACGTATGGGAACTCATTAAATCCTGATTGAGATATTTCGTGTTTATTATCTGGTTCAATATAGCAAGAAGCAAATGGCATGTTCTTGTTATCTTTTTTTGTAGGATTATAATTTTCTCTTGGATATACAACATGAAGAATTGTAATTTCTTCATAAGGATCTTTTAATGCAATCCCTCTAGTTGTTTTAGAAACATTCTGTTCACCAAACTGCATAATCGCAGCACGAGCTGTTAATTTAAATTTTCTAAATACTGTATCTACTTTTCCTTTATTGTTTTCTGAAATGTAAACTTCACCAATGTGTCTTGTAGAAAATCTAACAATATCTTCTTCATCTTCTTCAATGTACATTGCTGCTGTACCAAAGGTAATTAGATCATGATACAGTTCAAATATTTCTTGTTGAAAATTAGATCTATTAAATGCTTCATACATTTTTTCTGTAGCATCTTGCAGCCATTCATTCGCTGCATCTTCATCAATCATATCTATGTTTTTAAATTTTAATGAGAACCATGGTGTTGCAGGGTTTGTTAGCATACCATGTAGAGATGCAGATAATAATTCAACTGCATGTAATGGTGATGAATCAAATATTAATTCAGATCGTTTATCGCCTGGTGATCTTCTTTTAGTTACATCTGCTTTTCTTGGCATCATGTAATCTGATACTTCTTGCCAATGCGATTCCCACGTTTGTCTTTGTGTTACTAATTTTCCAAATCTCTTTAAGAGATCCTTTACTAAATCTGTTTCACCCATTTTATCCTAATAGTGTTGGTGTGCCTAAAGTTGCACCTTCTGAAAGACCAGCTGATCCTGTAAGTATAGTTGGAGATCTACCACGTCTTCTTCTTCTAATTCCTTTTTCATCCATATCAGTTGTTGTAGCTTGAGATACTTCTGCAGTTGTTGGTGCAACAGCTACTGGTGCAGGTTGAGGTGCAGGAGCAGATGGAGATTTAAAAGGATTTGGAATTGGACCACCCATATTACATTCCTAATAAAGTTTTTTTCTCTGTCGTTGCTTCTTCAACTAATGGAGATGTTAAAATCGTTGAAGCTCTACCTTTACGTCTTCTTTGAATTTCATCTTGCTCAGCTTTTATTCTCGCCTCTTCTTCTTCTGACAATTTAGTAGAAGGTGGTTCTGGCAATGGTTGCACTGGTGGCAACGCTGGCATTTTTGGCGATAAGAATCCCATATTTATATAATCCTATATAATTTTGTAATTACTATCAGCTATATTTGATTTATCAAATATTTCAATAGTATTTAATAAATCAAACAAGAAGATCATATTATCTTGTAGTTACTATCAGCTACACTTTGCGGTGCAGATTGTCTAGTATTTATTTCTTGGATTCCAACTGCAAGGTAACGCATAGCATCACAAGCGTGTGAACTCCAATCATGTACAGGCTTAGATCTAAACATTCTGTTTTTATCTATAAACTTCCTATGGTAGTGTCTTAACGCATCTATTAGTTTTTTGCAACTGTCTGTATCAATCCAACATCTAGGTAATAACATTGTGGTAGCATGGATTCCATCTTCAAAAGGAATCTTAGGAACTACTTTAAAATTAACACCTAATTGATAAGCAACCTCACGTCTTGTTTTACCATTACTAAAATCAGTAACTTCAATATCATGGGGTGCAAAATGATCTTTATAAACATAATCTTTGCTTTGTAGCATTTGAATATAGTGCGGTAACCCTTGACCACGTTCTTCGTAGTAATCAATAATATTTATAGCTCTACCCATTTGTTGAAAGAATATAACTGCTGAATGATCTGACACACCTAAATCCCACGCTGTACTAACTGGCAATGATGGATCATAAGGCACTCTTGTCAGCTGCCTAGCATCTTCCATCTTAGTAACTACATCTCCATAAACAGCACCTTCTATATTTGCAATCCAATCGCATTCAAACTCTTGTAGGTATTTTTTTTCACCCATTACTTTTTTCGCAGCGTCTAATTCTGCTTGATCAACTATTTTAGTTTCAGATGCTTTAGCTTTATAATTAAACCATTCTTTATCGCCTTGTGCATGCTGATATAATTCATAGAAGTTATTATTAGTTCCTTGTGGAGTTCCAATAAATACGCACCATCCTTTTCTATCTGATAATGCTGGTCTAATAATTTCTGTAAATAACTTACCTTGTACGTTTGCATACTCATCAATTACGCAACCATCTAAATAGATACCTCGTAATCCATCTGAGTTCTCTGAACCTAATAATGTTATTCTAGATCCATTTGGTAAATCACAACGTAATTCTGTTTCATTGAATTTAACGCCTGGTATTAATGCTGTGTATTGTTTCATATAATCCCAAGCAATTGATTTAGCTTGTTTGAAGGTGGGTGCTATATAAGCGTATCTGGGTGCTTTGTTTGTAGAACGTAGTGCTGACATAAGTAAATGATTAATCATACAAACTGTTTTGCCAAATCTTCTATGGCAGACTAATACCGACCAGCGATATTTCTTCATATTAAAATGAAGTTCTATTTGCTTTTCTCTTGGGTAGTATGGAATTTTATATTGTACAGTTCCACTGTTAATTACTGTTTCTGTAATCTGTGTCATTAGTGTATCGCTTTAGACTTTGCATCATTTATGATTGCATTCTCAATATTCAATAACATCATTAACCAAGAACTAAATATTGCTGAATGTTCTTTGCTTTCAAATCCTGTAAACTTAACAGTTATGGAATTATCCTTTTCTATAAATACAACTGCTTTTACATTAGAGTTGTAAAAGTCATCATCATCTTGGTGCATATTTTCAAACATACTACAATAGGTAGTGTTTTAATATTATATTAAGGTTGGTCAGGCAAAGGAAAAGGTGGTGGGTTGTTTTGGGGATATACCCATTTGTGTTTTTGGAAACTTTGGTGCGGCGAAGGCTAAGTGGCTACAGCTATGTAAATGACTATGTGGCTAAAGGTATCCTAACAAGTCCCATCATATACATATTGCGACATGCGACTCAACTTTGGGTGGTATGGGGGGTATTGCTTTCAAAATTGTTTGATCCAATAGATAAACTTCCGATAACATTTAATTATCGGAAATATATTTATGGTTGTATTGATCTAATACTGTGACATTTATGCAACACATTGTGATATAAATGCAACACCGATGCAAATACACACAATGCAAGTGAATGCGATGTATTAATAAATAGCAACTTAATCGCATAATATTTATTCACACAACTAATGCTTTTATTTCTTATTATGTTTTTAATTGGTTGCTTTTAAATTCCTAAAATACAACTTTTAATTATGCTGTTGATAATTAGTTTTAATAATTAGATCTAATAATTACTTATAACTTTTAAATTTATTATTGGGTCCATTTAACCAGGCAACTTCTTTTCTATTATTAATCTTTTCTATTTATCTTATTTTTCTTTTTGGCGATTTTACTGCACTAAAAATTAAAAGATAATAATTTCAATAGTTTAATATTTTAATGTTTTTTTTGTATTGCATTATTATTATTAGTACCCTAAAAGGTTATTAAACAACAAAGGATAATAAAATGACAAACAAAATAGAAAAGCTAATAAAAGAAATAGAAGTTTTAACAGCTCAATCTTTTAATGATAATTATCCAGCATGGATTTCTAATTCATTAACAACGATTGAATTAAAATTAAAAAAAACTTTAGAAGAAATTAAGGAGGTTGCTTAAATGATCCAATACTTAACTGAATGCAAAACTGATAAAACAATTATTCATAAAATTGAATGGAGTTCAGGAAGACAATCTGACTTTGAACAAACATACAAATCAGGAGAAAAAACATTACACAAAACAAAAAAACAGGCTATTGAATATATTGATAGAATGAAAGTTCATGGAATTGATATAGTTTTTATTGGTAAACATATATCAATACACAGAAGAGCAGCTTAATTTTAATAACTTATTACCCTATATTTTTTATAGGGTAATGAGATCTTAAAATAATAAGATCTATACTTGCATAACTTTATTGGTTATGATAGTATAAAACAAAACAACAAAGGATAATAAAAATGATAAAAGTAGAAAAACAATGCAATACAATTCAACAGGGTATTGAATGCTTAATTGAAGCTGCTAAAGAAGATTATAAGCGATATTCATTAAGACATTCAGGAATTAGTGATTATTCTCAAAAACAATTAGATCAATGGAATAATTTAATGTCTTTTAAAGAGGGTAAAAAATACTTTAAAGTTATAAAAGAAAATTCTGTTTTTGCTTTTATAGTTAAAGAAGACTTTAAACATTTTAAAAAAGGAGATGTTTTAAAACCTGCTAGTTGGAAAACACCTGCTTTAAATTCAGCTCGTGGAAATGTTTTAAGCGGTAATTATCCAATAGAGTGGACTGGACCATTGTATTTAAAATAAATAACTTTAAGAACTTGATACCAGGTTTTTACTTGGTATCAGGATCTTAAAATAAATTAAGATCATAACAACTGAAAGGGTTATAAAATGACTAAAAAAACAATGAGTACTGAAGATGCTTTGTTAATTATTTCTGAAGTAATTACTTTTTATTTTGAAATAAGAGGCAATTCTAACGATGATAAAACAGAAAAAAAATGGCGTAATCAAATTCTTAATGCTGAAGATGTTATAAACAAAGCATTAAAAAAACAAAAGGAGGCTGCATAATGAATAAACAATTAAAAAATATACCTAGAAATTTTTTAGATTATTTAAGAACGATAGTTTTTAAAAATATAGATTTCTATGAAATATCTACAAATGATATTGTTCAAATGTGGAATGAAACAGAAAATAAACAAGACTTTATAAAACTGGAGAAACAATGAAAAAAATAATTAAAAAAATTAATGGTATTAAAATAGATGTTAGATCTAAACAATGTCTATACATAACCATCAAAGACTGGATCATATACATAGACAACAGCACCAATGAAAAAATCATTGATGTATGGAATGAAAAAAAAGATATAACAGTACAGGAGCTACATTAATGAAAAACTTTTATTATACTTTGGCTGCAATACTTGGCTTTGTTAATATGGTTGGTATTATAGCGATTATGTACGTGGTATTGAATTAGATGATTGAAACACTTTCAGATTACAGCATTATTGAAGCTATATTTTTAGTCTTGGCTTTGTATTTTGTTGTAATCTGGAAGTATAAATAATTACTGTTCTATAATTTCTTTTTTTTCTTCGTTTATCTTTTCATATTGAGTATATTTCTGCTCAAGTTCTGGACTATCAAGCCAGCTCACAATAATTTGGTTGGTAGTTTTGTTTAATGTTAAATCTTTTTTATCTGAATATAGATCTGAAGTTTTCCCTGCAATCCATTGTATGAACTTTGTTTTTTCTCTTATCCAAGAAATCAAATTTGGATCTAAAGTGTCTTGGTTTATATCGGCTTGGTAAATATCTAATAGTTTATCTACTATATTTTGAACACCAATTTTACGAGCTTCCTCAATCTTGGCTTTCGTTTCCTTGTTTCCCTCTTGATTTAAGAATTGATAAAACTTGATCAAGCTGCAAGGTAAGATCCCTTCCTTCCTTATACTTGCTAGTGTTTTGCCTTCGCTTAATTGCTCTAATACTGTATTCAGAATGGTATCTTCCAAGACTATCAACTCTTGGCTTGACTTTTTCGTAGTAGTAATTTCTGACATAATCTAAATCCTTATCTCTAAATTGTTTTAAACTTGCAAGAGATTTAATCTTTTTCTCATCTGTATAACCTGGCTTGTTATATCCTCCTCTATTTGCTCTGTCCCTAAACCCATAAAAATTTGTATTCTGACCACCATGAAACCTACATTTATAAATCTGAATGCCTTGCTTATTAAAGCTATTAGTAGGAAAACCTTTTGCCTGACAAGGTTTGCCAGATAATCTTGACATATCCATACAAAAGATTTTTTTAGATTTGAAACCTGCCATTTCACTTTTTAGGATTGCCTTTCCAGTCTAGGTTATTTCTTTTATTGAACTCAACCTTTTTTCTGTAATTAAAACTGCGTTGCTTTGCATTCTTTGATACCGCTGCTTTCATGGCTTGATCTACAATGTGCTTTGGTAATGATCTTTTATCACGCAGCTCTTGCTCTTGGTACTCAATGGCTTTCTGTACATAGTAAGGATGATTGATACATTCTTTTAAGTCTCGCAAAGGTAGACTAGCCAGTTTAATAATCTTACTTTGTTTATCTATATCTCTACTATTAACTATCTTATCTATTTCATTATTCATTTTATTATTATAATTATTTCTATTAAGATATATATTAAAGTTATCTTTATTAATACCAGTCAGCCTGACTGCACTGATCAGTCCCCCTGACGTATCACTCACGTCACCCTGACTGCTCCCTACCATTAAAATAGGGTTAAGTTTATACAAATTAGTAGAGGAAAGCCGCTTCTTTTTAAGCAAACCAATAGACACCATTAATTTAATACGTCTATAAATTGTAGCCTTAGATAGTCCAAGTAAGCTGTGCATATGAGCAAGACGTGGGTAGCATTCGCCTGTCTTCTGGTTTGAGTACCTTAAAAGCACAACAAGTATCGCTAGGCAATCGGCTTTATTCCTACCTGCCAAGCCTAAAAATATATCGTTTTTAAATAAACTTACAGGAACTCGTATATGACTTGCGTATTTAGCCATTATTAATTCTTTCCTTTGCAATATTAAAATTGTTTGGGTTTAATTCTATACCAATAAAATTCCTATTAAATTTTTTACAAGCAACACCTGTCGTTCCACTACCCATAAAATTATCTAAAACAACATCATTATCTTTTGATGCAACTGTTAATATTCTTTCAACTAAAGCGATTGGCATTTGAGTAGGATGAACTCTTTCTTTAGCAGGAATATTGTGTGGTATATACCAAACAGAACTTAATGGATCTTTAATATCACATTTATCATTTAAATAAATATCATTACCTTTTGATAAGTGATAAATAATTTCATAATCTAAATGAAATCTTGCTTTTGTACTATCAAAAGATCCTGCATACTTCCAAATAATAAATGATTTAAATATTAAATTTTGAAATCCTTCAGTAAACTCTAGCCAATGAGGAGTGCGTAAAGTTTTATTTAATGTCTTGCTTTTTATATTAAAAAATATTTGACCATTATCTTTTAAAACCCTTTTGTATTGTTTAAATAAATTATCTATAAACTCTGAATATAATTTTAAAAATAATACATCTTTATTTTGAGCTGCATATCCAGCACCTGATATATCTTCGTATGGTGGTGAAGTAATTATTAAATCAACACTGTTATTTGGTAGTGTTGGAAGTATCTTTAAACAATCATCATTATAAATCATTGATTTCCCTTGTATTTACACACTTTATTATGCTCAATCTGCAGTTTAAGCATTTCGTAGTACCATTCCTCCTCTAAAATAGGGTTTAAATCGCTTTTAAAGGGGTATAGACGCTGAACTTTGAACTCTAGGCTATCCGAGCTAGGTATAGGCTTATAGTACAGCAAAAAACAGGGTATATTTAAGCCTTTGGCTATATACTCCACAACATTGGTATATTTCTTGTAATTTTTACCAGTATCATAGACAGTTTCAATGACTGCTAATGGCTGCCAACAAGGTTTATTAATACAAATAGGAACTGAATCAATATCTATATAAGCAATATCTTGGCATTTATTTCTATGCCATTCGGAATAGAAGTCGCCAAATCCACCTACAAAATAGTTATATCTTGCCATTATTTGTTTGCTTCATAAAAAGCATTTGCAAATCCAGGCGGAGTTATAGATCTTACTTTTGCTCTTTCATTAGGTTTCATTGAAAAACTTTTGTAATGAATTTCTGACATTCGTTTACCATTTATGGTTATAAATTTTGGTTCAACCGGATTCTTAGTTGGAATATTAAATTCACCCCATAAACAAGTTTTTTTTGTATAAGGATCTCCATAATCACAAGGATTAAATATAAGTTTTGGTTTACCAATATAATGAACTAATCTTCCAACTGGATTTTCCATTACCCAAAATTTTGGTTTGTGTGCAAAGACAATTCTAAATACAGAATCAACTATTGATAATCCTTCTTGCAGCGGTTTTAATCCTTTATCTTTCCACCATCTAGCTCCACTTCCTGCAAACTGAGTACATGGTGGTGCTGCTAAAATTCCATATATAGGTTCTTTAATTTTTTTTAACATTCTAATATCTCCATCTAAATTAGTACCTTCACCAACAGTATTCCATTCATTAAAATCTATAATACGAACATCATAACCATTATCTTTGTATGGTTTGCTCCAAGATCCTGTGCCACCACACAAATCAAGTATTATTTTTTTCATTCTTGGCTCTTTCTTGCATCAATTGAATATTAAGAACTTGTATCTCTTCGTTTAACCTATCTATTTCTTTTTTAAGAACTAAGATTTTTTCGTCATACATTTCTATGACATCTTCTACTTCCAATTGTTTATCTAACATATTAGCCTTTCAGTTTGTTAAATATTAATCTCCAAAACCAAGATCTTAAAATAGATACAGCAGTAAATATTAAAGCAATCTTAATTCCAACTAGAATAGTAGGGTATAGATTGAACATTGGAAAAATAAATATCTGTATTAATAATGCTAATACAAATCCACTTCCAACATCAATCATAGACTCTACTAAACTCCGCACATTCCCTCGCATTCGTTATTAAACATATCAGGTTGATCTGTTTTAATATCAAAGTTTACCTCATCCAAAGGAATACATTTTCTATGTAAATATAAATGATCATTAATCTTTCTTGATCCTGTTCTAATTTTTTTATCAAACTCAACAGCATCAGCAAACTCTTCTGGTCTATTGTGTTTCATAAAGTACCAATACTTATCATCATGGAATGGACAACATATACAAGCTGATTTCTCAGGTAATGGAAAAGCATTTTCACTCATCCATTTAAGACAATCTTTTCTACTCATCTTCAGATCAATTAATGGATGAACATTGTTAATATATTTATCTCTAGCTGGTTTCATTCTACTAATCTCATCCATAGATATACCAATCCACTGATCTACAATTTTATCTTTAGGAAAATGTTTTCCCTTTTGTATATTACATAGTTCTCTAATCTTTTTTCTTATTGGTTGTATCTTGTAATCATTAGTACATTGACGCATTAACATTCCTTTCTTTCCTGTTTCTGCATTTCTTGTAAAGAATGGAGCTGTTGGAAATCTAGTTCCATTATCAATAGATCCAATCATATCATCTTTAATATTACCTTTAGCAACAGTATAAACTGGAAATGGTAATTGAGTTTTAATCCACTCTAAATATTCATAAACTTTCTTTGGCTCATACCCTGTGTCTGCAAAGATAGCACAATCAACTTTTGGCAATACTCCTTTAGCTGACATCAATGCCATGGTAGATGATTGAACTCCAACTCCTAAAGATATTACAGTTAAAACTTTTGATCGTTCCATTTAGTTCTCCAATTTTTTAATAGATAAAATTACGCCACGAGGAATAACCACAGCATCTCCAACATCTAATGTTGAGTCTGAATTAAAACTATATGTAGCAAATGTTTTAACCCAATCTTTATTCTCTTCATAAAGATAACCAATAGTTGTGCATGTAGCAGGAACTAAATCTTTTAGATCCTCTTCTGTATTCCATGCGTTTTCGCAGCTGTTTATGTCTAACCAACTTATAATAACTTTATCAAAGTTTATGGGTTTCATACCACTCCTCATAAAAGCTATTAGGTTGAACGCCTGTCTTTTCTGTTATTACTTTCATAAATCTAGGATGAGGTATTCTCTCTGACTTTAAATACCTAATTACAGATACGATAGGATTCTTACCTGTTAATCCTATTAACTTTGCAAGATCTTTGTTGCTAAGTTTATGCTTTTCTTTGTACTCGTTTAGTGTCATTTAGTTTTCTTTCTGTTGCCAAAACAATCAAATGTTTTGTGATATTTTTTTAGTAGTTTTTTTATTTGTAGTTTAAGTTTCATTGTTATCCTTTCGTTGAGCAGTAATAACCATAAAAGTTATTAACAGTCAATCTTTATTTTGCATTGACTTAAATTAATAATATATGTATTGGTTATCTAAACAATGAAAGGTTTAAAATGGTTATTGATTTAACAAAGAATAATTCTACTGCGTCTATAAAAAATATAGATGAAGATATTGCATTACAATATTATAAAAAATTAAATTTAGATCACAGCTCACCATCTCAGGAAGCATTAACAGATAGCGATTGGTTAGTTAGATATTGCCACTTCACACAGGAGGATCGTAGATTAATGAACATCTCTTATCGTATGACTGCTGGTGTATCTATTGGTAGAGCTTCGCAGCGATATGTTTCTAAGTATATGTATGATGCTGAGAAAAAATTATTAAATGAAAAAAAATCTTTAGATCAAATCATAGATGAAGAATTAAAAGAGTATGATAAATACCAGGCACACAACGAAGCAGATAAAGAGCAACACGAAGATACTAAAAATTATTTAGTTGATATGATTAAGATAACAGTGAAAGCTGTTAATGACATTGGCTTAGGTGAAGAGTCTGCCAGCGAAAGATATTGCTCACATAAATTTAAAGAATTAGTTTTACCAAAGATAGGTAGAATTGATTATGAAGATTCTAAAAATAAATTTATTGAATTAAAAACTAAGCATAGATCAAAAAGAAAATCAGATACAAAAGCTGGCTTCAGTTGGGTTAAAGGTTATTTACCTAAGACACCAGACATCAACCATTTAAAACAATGTGCTTTCTATTGGTACAGTACAAAGAAAACTCCACACTTACTTTATGTCAATCAAGATAACTACAATGTATTTACACCTGATACTTGTGATCTATTAACTCCTGAGTACATGGAATTTTTAATTCAACAAGATTTAATTAAAGCAAAGATCAGACAAAACTTAGTTTATATTTGTAAAGGTAATCCTTTTGAGATGGCTAAGTTAATTGCACCACCAGATTTTTCTGGTTTCATGTGGAAAGATATTCAAGAAGAATATGTACGCAAAGCTGCTAGTCTATGGGACAATGTGTAGAGTTATGGATATAAATTATTATCATAAGCAACATGAAAAGATTAGACAACAATTTAGACATGATGCTATAATGCGTGAGATAAAAAAACGAGAGGATAAATTATTTAAAGATATGTTTATTAAAATATTTTTAATAATAACAATATTTATATTGTTAGTTTATTTAATTGCTAAATGAAAATTATACTCACAATAATTCTTATGAATGGTTATAGTCATTCATACGAATATAAAGTAGATAATATTGATCCTCGTTTGTGTGATGCTTTGTTTAATAAGCATACTTATGTACACACAAGTAGGTTCAGTACAGCAAGAAACAAGACAGGTATATACTACAAGTCTAAGGAAGTGTTTGCTCATTCATGTTCATACGAGAAAATAACATGATTGAGAAATAAGAGTATGCATATACTTGCAATTATAAAACAATATAGAGGAAACAATGAAAGAGAAAATAAAACAAGTTAATGATTTATGTGCAGCCAATGGCACATACTTAAATCAACATGGTAAGAAAACAATATCAGCTTGGTCAAAAATTAAATATTTTAGAGAAGTATTTGGCACTGAGTTTGGTATTAACTGCGTAATACAAGAACACTCTGATCGTTATGTTATAATGAAATGTATTATAACTAAATCAGATCCTGAACATATTGTAGCAACAGGTTATTCTAAACAATACAGAGATAAACCAGGCTACTTAGAGATTGCTGAAACATTTGCAATCACACGAGCTTTATCATTCTTTGGAATTTGCTTGGAAGATTTAACAAGCAAAGAAGAGTACGAGGATTTAGAGATCCCAGTACAACCAATGAATGGAAAGAGTATTGGACCAGAAAGTTCTGATACTAATACAATAAATGAACTGATGAAGAAGGTACATTATGCACCGCATACAGCAAAGTTAGATT
>Ga0315909_10002491_pt1 | contig 23578 bp, 20 predicted proteins | sample LakEriMetagenome_11_FD_203527 | JGI IMG/M metagenome (GOLD analysis project Ga0315909, IMG submission 203527) | Freshwater fungal communities from buoy surface, Lake Erie, Ohio, United States - Buoy 2 MA125 | ecosystem: Environmental > Aquatic > Freshwater > Lake | place: USA: Lake Erie, Ohio...
CAAGATAGGTGATAGTATAACATTATCAGCAAACTATGATGCTGAACAGTTAAACAAAATCTCAGACATCATCAGTCAGTTGATTAACGGTTCTGTTGACGTTGCTAAGAAGGCATGGCTCTTTGATATTCAAGGTAACAAGGAACTGATTAACAGTCTTCTCTTCTTGACTATGGCAGGGGTTCCTGTTGAGGATGCTGTATACTTTTTGTCTCAGCCAATCATACGTGACTTTGTTAAAGAGCAACGTAAGTTCAAGAGTCAGTACTCAAGAGCTATTGGTTATGGAGATGTAGGAAACTTCTTTAGAAATGAGGCAAGAGATAAAATCTTGTTTAAGGAGAAAGGAGATAACAAGTACGGTTTTAATTGGAAGTTAGCAGACTTCCAAGAGAATAATGAAAGACCATCTAAGTTTAAAAATAACAGACCTAGTAAGAGACTTGTTTTTGAATCTATTAATGCTCTTGTAGGAAATAGCTCAGATTTTAGTAAGGAGACCTTAATTAGCCGTCTTAACAAGACAAAGGACTATGATAATTATGACCGTGCTGTATTCCTTCACTTCCTTGAGATAAGTGAGATGTCATCACAGATTACTCAGCTTACTCAGAACTTGAACTTTGACCGTACAAGAACAGAGACTCTTCTTGATGCAAGATTGAGACTTGCTAAGCTTGATGATCTTACTAATGGTATTGAGCCCGAGTCTATTCAAAATATCATTGAGAACTCTCCGGTATCTGCCTACAAGATCCAAGACTTCATTCTTGATTTATTCAGTGACCTCTTCCCATTAAGGGATAGCAAGGAGTTAAATAATTATATTGAATCTCTTAGCACTAAGGATATATCAGGCATGCCTCCTATATCAGCAGCTAAGAAGATGACTGGCCTGGATGCTGACCAGTACATTGAAAGATTCAGAAGTGATTTAATTAACTATGTATTCCAATCAGATTACTATAGATTCAATAATAGCAAAGGAGTATATAGAGGATTTGATGTACAAGTTCCTATTGAAGGTGTTGCATATCTTCGTGCCGGAGCAAGAGTAAAAGATGGTATCTTATATGTAAGTAAGTCTGATATCCTTACAACTTTCCAACAGGAACTCTATTCTAAAGATTCTATGTGGGAGAACAAGGTAGCACCTGTGGAGTCATCTGTATTTGCATTGTATGATGCTAAAACAGCTGAGGCTCTCTATACTAAGTTTGTATATGAAAGAGAAGTCCTGAGATCTTTTGAGAAGAATAGTCCGGAAAACTTAAAGAACTCATCTATCTACAAGACACATCTGAATACATTCAAGAACGATTCAATGCCAGCATTTAAAGCTTATGAGGCTACTCTAAGAGATATGGCTTTGGATAATCTTAACTACCATGGACACATGTTCTTTGGTGGCCGATCTTATGCAAAACAAGTATTGGATATTAGTAAAACTCTTTCAAATAGATATGAGGTTCTTGATAGACTTGAGATTAGTACAGGAGGAATATCCTTTATAACAAATGATGGTCAGAAACAAAACATTACCATTAACAATCTTAAGTTTGCTGGAGAAAGACCTACACCAGAAGAGCTTGATTTGTATTCTCAACAGATTGCAGAACTAGCTGACCCTACTGTTATCAAGGTTGAAGATTCTATAGAGAATGAAAGAATATCAAAAGTATTTTCAAGATTTGGATTGTATGCATTACTTCAGACAGGTATTGATACTACATCAGCATTCAGTCTGATTAGAGCTGTTCCGAATGATATGTTCTATGGTCTTCTTAAGACTTCTTATGACAAGGTTTTAGTTGATTTAAAAACTAAATCTAGATCATTACTGAAGGAATATTCAACTCTATTTAATAACCAGTATAGAATTGAGAACAATAACGTAAGCAACAAGCTTAAGAACTTTGCATTCAATCCTGAGGGTATTCCTTCTGATATTATTAAAATTACTGATGACACCATATCTAGTCTTGAGGCTGATGATGAATCAAAAGCTGAGAACATAGGTCGTGTTATTACTATAAATGGTATTAACCTAAATCTTGATAAGCTTGATATACCATTTACACCTAATGACCAGCAGCTAGAAGCATTGCAACAAATTGCTGACTTCATTGATAATCCTACTCAGGATGTATTTACTCTGATGGGTTATGCTGGTACAGGTAAATCCAGTATCACAAAGATTGCTCTTGAGTACATGAGACAAAGTGGTCTTTCTATTAATGTAACAGCACCTACTCATAAAGCTAAGAAGGTAATTGCCAAACTAGCAAAGACAGGAGCTGTGACATTACAGAAACTTCTAGGTCTTGGTAGCTCATCTAAGCTTACTAAGACAGATCTCCGTAAGCTTAAGTTAACTGTACAAAAAGAATCTCTTCTTAAACCTGATGTAGTAATTGTAGACGAAGCTTCACTTGTAGGTAATGAGTTATTTGATGCTCTGTCTGATTATGCTGGAGAGGGTAAAACAAAGATCTTATTCATTGGAGATCCTGCACAGCTTAATCCTGTTGAGGAAGATAAGACCACTTCTAAAAGATCTAAGGCCTTTGATCATCCTTATAAGTATGAACTGACTAAAGTAGAAAGACAAGCTGGATCAAATCCACTAGGTCCTATACTTGAAGACATTCGTAATAATCAGAAAAAGAATACATCAGCTATAGATGCTAAAACAGAGCTTTCTGGTAATCAAGGTATTGTATCAACAAGAGCTGGTGTTGATTTTACAAGACAAGCTGCTGCTGCTTTTATGTCTAAGAATTTTGAACGTAATCGAAACTTTGTAAGAATCTTATCATACTCTAACGAAAGAGTAGAACAGTTCAACCAGGTTGTAAGAAAAGCAATGGGTTATAATACAGAATATGTTATAGGTGACCTTATTATGGCATATGAAAATGTAGGCTATCAAAAAGGTGGAACATATCAAATAAATAACTCTGTTGATTATGAGGTACTATCGGTTCAAGCAGAAAATAAAATGACATTCAATGGTCTAGGAGGTCTTGAACTAACTGGATATACAATACAACTACAAGAAATAGATGGTGATGGTAGTATATATGAGAAGTTTGTATTAACTAGAGACACTCCTCAAGAAATTATTAATCTTCTTGCTCAGAAACTGGTTGAATATCAAAAATCTTTAGATGCTCAGGTTGAATCAGGACAGATAAAAGCAAACCAAGCCTTTGCAATATACAGTGGATTGAAAGATTCTATAATGACTCCATTTGACGTTACGGATAAAAAAGGTAGAGTAGTTCTTAAAAAGTCAATAGACTATGGCTATGCTCATACTATTCATAAGTCACAAGGATCAACGTATACAAACGTGTTTGTAGATACAGAGTCAATCATTGAGGCACCTGTTCCCCTAGAAGAGAAAAACCAACTAAAGTATGTGGCTTTTTCTAGAGCAACAAACATTGCTTACTCATTAAATAGAGATGGTCAACTGAATGGTGAAAAAATCAATTGGGACGGTGACTTTGGTTCTAAGAAAGTAATTGCTGGTAAGATTGGTAAGAGTACAAATAAGAAAAGAATTGGAGATATTCAAACAGGAGACTTGTTTGAACTACTTCAAGATACTTCTACTGGAGTAATGACATTTAATGTTCTAACCAAAGAGGATAAGACAACTAAGAAACAAGTTGATCAGTACTCTGAACTTACAGACGCAGCTGCAATAAAGGTAAGCATTGATTATCCTAATACAATATTTGTAAGAAACGAAGCATCAACACAAAGTAGAGATACTGCTGGTACCAATGTTGTATACAGAGCCATGGGTGACAGTTCATTAGGTATAAGAACCAAATCATTACCACGTGTTTCTCAATATAAGGAAGCTAAGATCAATGATTTCAATGCTAAGGCTGCATGGACAGATGCTACTCTTAAAGACAACAAAGCCATGATTGATGAGGATATAGCTGCTCTTATGGAGAAGAAAGAATCCGGTGTCAACCTTGCATTTGATGCTAATGGTTATGGCCAGTACCTTATTGGTTACAATGAATACTTCCCTTCAGCTGCTGATGCACAGTATGCTGATAAAACAACACTAGGTGTCCAAACCTTTTTGTATCTTTCACAACAATTATTTGAGAAGTTCGGATATATAAATCCTCACTACTTGACTTTTGGTGAAGGACGTATTGTTGTACAATATGGTGCTCCTGTAACAGATGAAGAAATCGCAGACTTTAACAATAAATGCTTTAAGTAAATGGTAGCTTGTCCTATGCCTGGGGTGCTTGATCCCCTTATTGAATATGCTAAATCAATTGGTCTTGCAGATATAGCAGAGCAAGAGGTAAAACGTGCTTATCTTACAATCAATCAGAACAAGCAACTAGGAGAGGAAATAGAAATTCCTACTATTGAGCAGTTTAATGACATGCTTGAAACTCTTGCTATTCATGCTCCTGGTCTTCGTAATGCACCATTAGGTGCCATGCATAATGGATTTCAAACATCTATTAATACAAACCCTGCATACAGTACCATTACTAATCCTATTACTCTTGATGTTCAATCACAGAGTAGTATGAAAGTATCAGCAAGACTTGGTAGATTTCTAAGTTTACTTAGTCAGAATACCGGTGTTCCGTATCAGATGGTTACACCAGAGCAAGCTGCAGAAATAACAGCCGGATCAGTCAATGCATGGAAAGGTCAACCAGCTTTCTTTTTTCAGGGACAGGTATATGTTATTCCAGGACTGATTACAGAGAAGATGGCATTCCACGAGTTTGCTCATCCTTTAATGAGAGCAATACAACTATCCAATAAAGCATTGTTTGATAAACTGGTTAACCAGGTATTGGAAACATCTATGGGACCTAAGCTTCTTGAGGCAGCTAAAAATGCTTACCCTGGATTAGCTGAAGATGATCCTATTATTCTTGAGGAAATGTTGGTAATGGCTCTTACTGAAGCTGCTGTTGAAAAGAAAGATTCAGCATTCAATAAGTTTATATCAGATCTTCTCTTTGCTATCCGTCAGATGTTGAGAAAGATATTTGGGAAGGATGAGAAAGTCACTATAGAAAAACTGAATGAGAATACTACCCTAGAAGAATTAGCTGATATGCTTGTACTGGATAAGTTCATACTTGATCTAGATGCTGTATCAGCAGAAGATGTTGTTGCATATTATGCATCATTAGATGAGGTTGTGAAAGATATTACTAATCTTCCTGCCAACAAACTCGTTGATGCTACAAATGAGATGTATACTGTTATGAGCAAGCATCTTAATCTTATTATAAAAAATAAAGATTATGCTGCAGCAGAAGAGATTATCAAGGATAAGTACAATAGAAATGACATTAGTGAGATCAAAAGAAATCTTACACCCTTTCAGGATTCAACAACTTTTATAACACAAGAGATTACTAGAATCATGGAGGAGATCCGCACTGCTGAAAGCCATACTATAGCTTTTGTGCAGAGCTTGGATAGATTGTTAAGCATGGCTACAAAAATGAACCGTGCTATTACTGGTCTCATCAAGGATCCTAATTCAAAAGAGAACATATCTACTGTATTCTATTTTAATGATATCATTAATGGATGGGAAAGTTTCATAGATAACTTCAAAGAAAGTCTTGCTGAAGCACAGGAAGAAGGTTACATTGAAGCAGAAAATTCAATCTTTGAACTTGTAGAGAAGATTAAAGGTCAGATAGACAGTGCCCGTATTTCTACAAGAAAGGTTTACTTCAATGGTACTAGTGAACTAATCAAGACTCAGTTAAAACCAATGCAACAGTACATTGACGATAAGTATAAAAAACTTATGGATGATGTAACTAGACTAGGTCTTTCTGAAAAAACTAGACTTCTCCGTATGAAAGATTACTGGGGACTAGATGAAGAACAATTAAAAGCTTTCTTGTCTTTCAAAGAAAGAGTAGACAAAGGAGAAAAGCTTACAGGTGTTGCTGCTCAGAACTATGAGAAACTGAAAAGATTATCATTCAAGAAGGGAGCATACCTATCAGAAGAAAAGATAGACTATCTAATGCAAGGTAATATTGGTGACGCACATGCTACCAATTCCTTTCTGGAAGCCTACATCTATAACCAGGATCCAATTGTTTTTGGATTTGCATCATGGGTAAAAAACCGAATAACCGATGTTTTAACCACGGCACAAACTAAGGGTAATGCATTCATGACTGATGTAAGACCTCTTTTGGAGAAAGCAGGATACAATCAAAGTAATCCTGCAGCCTTTGGTGCTAAGATAACTTTCATAGATAGAAGACCAGCCCGTGACAAAGACGGACAAACAATAGATAAGGAAGTAAGAACTATTCTGAATCCCCACAAGGACTATAGAGCAAGTATTGCTAAAATGGATAAGGCTATTGAAGATGCTGTTTTAAAAGCACAACAAAGTGGTAATGATACTGAGGCTGCCCGTCTGAAGCTAGAAAAAGATATCTTCATGAGAAATTTCTTTCATACTCCATATGTAAAGGAATACTATGAGAGATACCGGATTTTCAATAAGGGTGACAATGATACCATTGGTGCCATAGCTGAGATGAGAAGAAAAGATCTACAGTCTAGGATTCAAAATCTCTCTACTACTGTAGATAGAAATAGTGAAGAGGAAAACAAGGAAGTATCTGAAGGTCTGGATGTACTATGGAGAGAATATCGATTACTGCATTCAAATTATAATGCTGCCGGTCAATTAAAAAGCCCAGATGAAATTGCTATTGCATCAAGACTAAGAGAGTTCAGAGATGCCTCAAAAGACTTTTACATATATGAGCCAATGGTTTCACTGTTTACTGATGCTTTGGCAAGATATGAGGATGAACTTTCTAGAAAGAACTACCCACCTCAGGTAGTAGAGAAACTAAGAATGCAATGGATGGCTCGTAATACTAATATCAAAATCAACGATGATTATTTCAAAGAGGAGAAAAGAATCATGGATAAGCTTAATGCAATCAAAGCTAAGCTTCCTGTAAACGTTGCTGCAACAATAAAGATTGATGAGGCCTATGAAGAGATGAGACAACTTCTCAATCCTTATAGGGATGATGATATGCAGCCTGATGGAACAGCTATGAGTATTAATAACGTAGCTGCAATCAAAGCTGTTGAAGATAAGATTGAGAAGGCTAAGGACCTACTTATGGGTATAACAGGTCTTACCAAACTTGAACAACAGGAACTTAATGACTTGTTTGAAATAAAATCTACAGGACGTTTAGATCCATTAGAGTATGCAAGATTTACCAAGTTAATGGACAAGAGATCTCGGTATGGTTTGTCAAAGGAAGATAAGCAAGATATAATGGAACTGTATAATGAACTGTCTGATTTAAGACAGTCAGTTCCTACTGTTTATTATTTGGATACAATCAACAATATTTTTGGATTGGTTCCAATTGAGACACTTAAAAAAAGTATTGGGTCAAAAGATATTACCGTTGATAATATTGATAGAGTTTTAGATCCTACTTTTTATAACACCGTTATTGCAAAATACCCTGAGGTTAAAAAATGGTTTGATGAAAACCACAGCATGAAACAAGTTAGGGATAAAACTGGTGGAACAACAACACGTATAACAAGAGTAAGAGCCTGGAGTGTTACAAGACCGAAGGATGCTAGATACTATGAAACATTCAGCTTTACTAACTCTAAAGGTGAACCTGAAACTGTTCTAGGAGTACCTGCTAAGCAGTATACTCAACGTATTGTAAAAGATGAATACATCACCAAAGAAGTTACAATGCTTGAGGCATTAGAACAAGGTGACCCTACATTAGCTACTGTAGATAATTATGGTAAGCACTTACCACGTCTAGATGCTCCTGATAATAGATTTGTCAATCAACAGTTCTTTGATATCAAGAAAAATGATAGACCATTGTATAATGCAATTTTAGCTCTTTCTAAATATCATTTGAAGTTTCAGGAAGGTAATCCTAGTCAGTCTAAGTTGTTCTTGGACGTACCTAGGTTTATGACTAGTAACTATGAAAGAAATCTTAACTTCCTAAATGCAGATAAGAAACCAGAAAATCCTATATCTGGATGGTTTAGAAGTGTTAGAAACTTATTTGTAGGATCTTCAGATGACTTTGATCGTGGATTCAATTATGAAGAACAATCAATGATCATGCAGGGAGATCTATATGATGACCAATATGCAGGTATTCCAATACATGGATTATCTGATTTGGAGGTCAATGACGTTTCTTTAGATGTAGTAGGAGGAATGCTTAGATATATGTTATCAGCTGAAAAACAAAGAGCTCTTATTGAAATGAATCCAATGGCCCGAGCTTTACAGTCTGTACTACATGATCCAGCTAACTATGTAAACATTCAAAAAGGTTTATCAAAAGGTCAAAGCAAAGCAAGAGATATTACTAATGCTATGCAACAGAAAGCATTATGGAAACAACAATACAAAGAGAAGTCAGTAAGACAAAAAACAATAGATAACTTTATTGAAAGAGAGTTTGAAGGTATAACTAGTAAAGGAGCAATGGCCAGTGATGCAGATATCAGATGGCTTAATAAAGCAGCTCAGAATATTATGAAGTTGTCAGCCTTTGGTTACTTTGCTTTAGATGTTCCATCGGCTATGAAAAACGATTTTTCATTAAGAATTCAATCTATGATTGAGGCTGCTGGAGGTAGATATTTTAATACAGCTAACTACATGAAAGGTCAGCTTTGGGCATCCAATACTGCAATGGATGTTAGTATGAATCTTTACACAGGAAAACCTAAGACACATAATGAACAGCTTGTCCAAATATTTGATGCATACCAAGGTAGATTTGAAGAGAAGTTTGGAGAAGACATGTCACGATCCTTTGCAAAAGATGCTGTAGGAGGATTGAGTTGGATGACTAGTTTTAGAAAGTGGACAGAATTAAATTCAACAATATCCATCTTTGGTGCTATGATGTACCATCAGACTGTTGAAAGAACCATTAACGGAAGAACAGAAAGGATTCAATACATGGACGCATGGGAAACTGTTGATGGTCAAATCAAACTTAAAGATGGTGTTGATCCTTCTTGGGGTATTGGTGGAGATAACTTTAAAGCATTCAAGAACAAAGTACAGGGTGTAACAAATAACCTGGCAGGTTCCTTTGCTAAGTTTGATTATTCTGAAGCTGATAGATACTTACTATTCAAATGGATTATTGCATTCAAGAGATGGTTTATAAGAATGTTCTTGAATCGATTCCAATTCAGAGGCTCTTGGAGAGATCCTCGATATAGATTTGATGCAGCTGTAGGAGATACAGTAATGGGTTATCATGTTGAATCCTTAAGATATCTTATAAGGAGTATTAAAGGAGGTAGTGATTATATGAAATCTATAAGTGATTCAGAAAAAACAGCCTTGATGAAATCACTTATAGACGGTGCAAGTTGGTTATTACTTGCAATGTCGGTATCAATGATATTTGGATTTGATGGTGATGATCCAGATAAGTTTGAAAAACTTCGTAATAAGTCAGGACCATTACCATTCCCTGGTACACCGGAGACTGAGATGGACTTTAATTTCATGGGATGGTTATCAAACCATTCCCTACTGATGGCCATGGGTCTCAAGCAAGAACAAGAACAATGGTTAAATGGTGGACAGTATCTTGAAATGATTAAACTAGATTCTGTAGCAATGACTAATACCTTTGCTAACTATTCAAAAATTGGAGGAGGTCTATTGACGCATGCAATGCATAGTCTCTTTGGTACTGATGATTCAAAGGCATACTTTGATCAACGAGAAGGACCTTATGTATGGATGCAGGAAGGAGGCACTGATAATTGGATTGAAGGAAATAAAGCAATAACATATCTTTCACGATCATTAGGAGCAACAGGTAAATCTTTGGATCCAGCAATGGCAGTAACTAACTTTGTAAAAGCACAAAATTGGAGATAATAGAATGGCAAAAACAGTATCATCTAAAAACAACTATGCACCCAGAGACGTTAAAAAGAAACGTCCTGGGGTACATAGTAAAAGTAAATTCAGTAAATTGAAATCTAGTAGGCACTATAAGAAGCTTAATAGAGGACAAGGATAAAAGAAAAACCCCGGTGTAATGCCGGGGTTCTTTAGTTTATTTACTAAGTATTGAAGCAATGTCTGGTCTTGTATAACCAGGTCCCTTGAGTATTTTACCATCCTGTCTGTAGATGGGTCTACCATCTGCACCAAGTTTACTCATATTGGACCGGTGAATTTCTTTAAAGATGTCTTCAATTTTATCTTGAAGACCGTGTTTTAATATAGTACCATAGATAATGTAAAGCTGATCACCTAAGGCATCAGCAATTTCTACAATATCCTCTTTCTCAACAGCTTCCAGATATTCTTTATTCTCCTCTAACAGGAGAGAATATCTTAGCTTGCCAAGATTTTGATGTACCAATGTTGGTTTAATAGCATCTTTTTGATCAAAGACCTGGTGGAATTCTCCTACCATTTTTACATATTGCTTCATATACAGGGTTGGAATTATACATCACGGGTTAACTCATACTTGATACGGACCTCTTCAACATTACGTTGTTTCTCAGTCATCATACCTTTCATGAGTAAGAGATACACAATGGCATCTCCAAACTTCTCATCAATAACAGCTTGATTGGCAGGAACCTTTCCTGAGATAATATCTTTAATAGATTGAAAATGCTTTGTGGCAAACTCCCAAGCAACCATCTCAGGCTTATCATGGAAACTTAATCCACCAGCAGCATTCTTAAAATTAGAGAAGACATCACCAGTAGAATACTCTTTGGTTTTATTTACTACTGTTTCTGAAATATCAGTCAAGGTTTTTTGAGCAATAACTGTAAATTCTGATTTTTCCATTTTGTTACAGATAAAGAAATGGGAGGAGTATGACCTCCTCCCTTTCTGATAAAACAACTAAACACATCACAAGTCTGGCAAATCAAAACGATTATCAGACTCAGTTTCAAAGGTAACAAAATCATCTGAATTAACAGTAGATTCTTCCTGTTCTTTTAGGGGAATTTCATGTTCTTCTTCCGGTTCCTTTTCTGTTGCCGGTTCTGTTTCCTTTTCCGCTTCTGCTATTGCATCAAGCAAATTAAGCTGATTGGTCGGTGCCTCAAGAGGAACGGTTATCTCAACAGGAGCCAAAGCAACAGTAGGTTCTGGCATAGCAAGCAGATCAGTCATAAAGTAATGGTGAACATCACACTGTGATTCAAACCATACCTTAGGATGAGACTCTCTTAAATACTTAGCAATAATGTTGTATACATTCCATGCATTAGTATAGTCCAAGTCTTCAAACATCTTGGTCTTGGTCTTAAGCATATCATAGATACCACCAACCTGCTCTTTAGTAAGAACTTGTTTCTCAATGAAGAGACGGCCAATAGCCTCAGCAATTTGCCTCTCTGTAAGAACAACCTCCTTCAGCTTATTCTTAGCATCTACAAGAGCATCATAGTAAACATCTGCTCCCTGGATTTGAGATTTAATCTGATCCATTGCTTCCTGATCTGCCTTACCTGTATGCTTTCTAGCATAGTTAGACATGTTGCCAGCAAACATGAAAGTCTTAGTGCTCATAATATAGACACCAATACCACATGTGAATCTTCGGGATTTGTCATAAGAGTTACCCCAGGCAAGAACCATCTTGAGATCCATGTCGGATCCATGGTCCATAAGAACAATACCATTGGCAATATTACCCGTAACTGTTGATCGATAAAGCTCAGACTTTACAGCAAGACCTTTACTTTGGATTTCAGTTAGAGTCGTATCAATAATAGATTCATGACTGATTGGAGTGTATCTTCCTCCGTGATTAGGCAGACTTATACTTTTGAGATACTCTTTTGTAGTTGAAGCTGCTATTTTTCTACTCATATTAAAATAGATTAAGTTGTTGCACTGGACTGTATCCAGTAATATTGTTAATCTCCTTGTACATAGCATCTGTATAGTAAGATGTATTTATATCATAGTTAATCCACGGTAATTTTTGGTAGTAGTTGAATTCAGTCAGTAGCCATTTGCCAGCCTGAACTTGAATCTCTCTTCCATCAACCTTGTTCATCTTATGAATCTTACATCCCTTATTACTTACATAGTACCGGACAATCTTCTGGAGGTTTCTTTCATACTTATCTCCTTGAACATAGCATACCTCTTTGAACATCCAATCTCCTTTGGCCTTGGCACCTGCACAGTAGTCAAATATGTTTTTGTTCTGAGCAACAGTTTCCTCAGGTAACATATTATGAATAAAGTAATTGTAGATGCCTTTAGGGACAACAAGGAAACTCTTGTTCTTATGAAGGGCTAGGTTAGAGAATTCAAAACGACCTTTACATTTAGTAGCATTGTAGAAGTATCTACCAGCCTTTTCAGTAAAAGCATAATGAGGATTCTCCTGGCGGATCTTTTCGTAATCAAGTTTGGAACACTCCTTTGAATTAAGCATGGCTATATAGTTATTGACATCAGCAATAACCATCTTTTTGTACTCATCATGCTCAAGCTGCAGAGCTGTGATCTTTTCCCACTCAGCACATATCTCAAGATACTTAGTCTTCATATGTGCAGGTATCATCATCTCGAGACCATCAGTGTTCTGCATTAATGGAATACTTCCCGGGATCCCTTCAGAGAGCATCTCATACAACATAACCAGACTAAGCTGGCCATTGATTGTGATTCTCATCGTGAACTCAGGGTCATACAGGAAGCTATTGACATCATTGCTTAAGCCATAAGTACTGTTCAGAATGATCTTATAGACATAGTTCCGTGGATCTTTCTTTGGTATCTTCAATCTTTCCTGAAAGAACCATTCATACTGATCACAGAAGTCATTCTTTGGTAGATGTGCAGGAGCCCATCTATTCTTGATTGCAAGGTTTGGATAAAAGCTAGTAACGTCAGATGTCATTATAATCATACCGTTACCAGCTTCATACACTCCAGGTTTAGTAGCACCATGGATACCACCTAATCCAAAATCAGTTGTAACTCCCTTATGTTTAACAGAATACTTGAAGCCACCTTTAGTATCATTGGCATTGATTACCAATGTCTTAAACTGATTATGTATTTGTTTAAACTCAGGAAGGTTAAACTTGATGTAAGGTAATAGAATAGAGTCCACGTTTATGAAGTCTCTATGAGTACGAAGCTGTTTGAGATCATACTTGGTCATACCAATCTTCTTAGCTAGGAACAAGGAGAACAACTCCTTTGATATCCTGGGTTCAGAAGCACTATTCAAATTGATACCATAGGTACTATAGTCCTTAGTAAGATTTAGTCGTAGGGCTATCTGATTCTTGCTTTGAAGAAAGATATTATTAGTAGACTTCACGTCATTGATACAGTACTGAATAACAGTATCAAGCTGATCCTGTGTTTCAATAGGTGTACTATGATGTATAGGCATCTCCTGGATGTTATACCAATCCATGCTATACTGAATCCATTTAAGACTGGATGACTTGGCCGGATTATCCCAGTGATTAAGCTTGAATAAATCAATCTGTTTGACCAGAAGATTTTTCTCAGGATGTTTAGGAAAAGAATTGGAATTTGCCAAATCAATTGTTTCCTGTGCTTTCTTGTAGATAAGATGGGCTGCTTCTGATACCGAACACTGTAAAAGTGTATTAGAATTCAGTATGATATACTGAGTAATCTGAGAGTCAAAAGCAATACCATTGAAACTAATGTGCCATTCAGAATGATATGAGTTATTCAGCAAGAAATCAAACAAGGCCTGACGGTCATCTCTAAGTTCGTGGATTGCAAAAACACGGATGTCATCATCCTCTTTATAATGTTGAAACACTGCAACAAAACAGTTGATCAGGGTTTCATAATCATGTATCCAATGATTCATAATAAGACTGTTCAGTTAAGCTGTTCCCCCATTTATTGTTATAACTGATACCCCTTATTGTGGGGTACCAGTCTCAGAAGTTTCAACTACAACCTGATTCAGATATGTAGTATAATCATAAGTGTCTGCATTACCAGCAAAATGCTTGATAAAACTTTCAATCTCAGACTTTTCTTCAATGTAATATTCTTGGTAAGTTTCAAGAGTACGTCTCTCTTCCTTGTTAGGATTACCATTTCTGCCGGGAGACTTCCTTCTCTCAGGATCTCCATTAGCATCCAGCTTGGTAATCATATGGAACTGGTCTTTCTTATTCTTGCTTATAGCAGCAAGTACTTTGATTTGTGGATCAAAGATGCATTCTACAAATGGGCACTCAGCCGAAGTAGGAATCATCTTGAATGTTTTACCGTCTTTCCACGTAGACGTGATAAGCATCATGTTACTCATAAATGTTGGTTTTACCTTCCAAAGGTAGTTTAAATTTCAAAAATATTAATCTTTCTTTCCATAGCATGTAATGTTTCTTTCTCGAAATCAGGAACAGAACATAGTTCTCCAACCTCTCTTAGAAGAGACTCCTTGACACCTAGCAACTTAGCATAATGTTCAAAGTAAATCTCAGGATGTAGGTAACTATTTATATGATGATACGTAGCTTTATTAGTAAGAAAGAATTTAAGAATCTTGTTCTTAACATCAGGGCTTAACTTGGAATACTTACCTTGTAGGAAGTATTGCCAGTCTTTAGAGAAGTCCTCAAAATTAAAAACATATACACCTAGGCCACCTTCTGTTTCATAAAAAGAATGGAACAGTTTATTACCAGTTAGCTTGGCTTTCTCAAACCTTACAAAGGCTGTATCATCACGTAAATAATAGGTACATACAAACTTGCATGAATCAGATGAGAACTTGTCAGTCCAGCAAACATAACTTTCTACGGGCACTGCTTCAGATCCTTTCTGGATATCTAGCAGAGGGTAGAGAAATATTCTTGACTTCTGAATATACTCTTTATGCAGTTTTGTAATCATATTACAATATTACTTTGAGGGTTGCAAACTCATAGGGTAAGTCATACTGTCTAGATTTATAATGGTAGTGAGCTATGTTTAGCTTTGCTTCCATTTCTGTAATCCAAGACTTCATTGTATCATCACTTACTTCAAACTCATATACCTGTTGATACTTATCAATAACCACAAAAGAAAACTTAATAGGCTTATCAGATGTTGCACCAACAAGCTTATGATAAATGGCAGCTTGCAACCAGTAGTTGTAATAGTCAACTGTTTCTTTAAAATCAGACAAGGTCTTGTTAGTAGTCTTGAGATCGATGACATGTATATGATCATCATACTCTACAATTCTATCTACAATACCTTTGATTCCAAAGCTATAGTTATCTAACTTAAGAGCCAGTGGTACTTCACTTGTGAAACTAAGAGCAATGTTATCCTGAATAGTACCTTGTAGGCTATTCATTATAGTTTGATTAGAACTTATAATTTCTACATAGCCCTTGATCTTATCAAGAGTTTCCTGGTCTATGATGTCTCTACCTTTCTTTGTACCTAAAAACTGAAAGTAACCAATAGAATCATCAGTTACAATCTTGTCTAGTCTTTGCTGATCGGTCTTCAGTCTCTGATGAAAATTAGCATCAATCATAGCCTGCAGAACATGATCACCTAGCACAGACAGATCCGGATCCACATTGAGTTCTAAGGCCTTTTTGTATACAGCATCTAGTACGATCTTGGTAGGACCCGTGGGTAAACTACCAGGCATCATTACAAACTGTCTTTCAAAACTGGCCTCATCTAGAAGCAGACAATGCAATAATCTACCTTCAATCAGGTGAGCATCTGTCTTATCTTCCCGTTGGTTAAGGATATAATGCCGGTAAAAAACTGTTGGTGAAAACAATAACTTGTTCAAACCAGAATAACTAAAATAGAATTTTTTGGAATAGAACTCGTCTTCCAATAGTATATCACGCATATAATAAATTTACAAATTAAACAGATAGATCCTATAAACTATTGATTATTTGCTGAGGTTTATGTTGATTCATATATTCCTCGTAAGTCAATGTTGTATAGGATACATTGATTACTTGAGAAAGAGCTGTATCTTTTGCATGATGATTAATCAAATCCTTAAGGATAGATCGTGATAGACTGTAATACAACTCTTCTGTTAAAGCATTTTCTTTTTGCATATACATGATAAAATCAGGGTCATCTAGATGATGAAACTCATTAACCTTATCTGTAAAATTCCTTGCAAGTTTGGTATTAAGACTAGCTCTTCTTCTAATGTTGTGATAAGATGAATTATATATAAGTCTTAGATACTGAGCAGACTTCATAATATCAGATCGACACATCAAATCAAAACCAACACTAACATCATTCTTGTCAGTAGAATTAACCATACTGTTTATAGTTTCATACATAGCTTCATCAATCACAATCTTTTCCAGACTATCTAAGAAGACCTGTTCGTTGACTACTGGAATCTTTTTAGCCAGTTTCCAATAAACTATCTCCATAAATTTATCAGTAAGTGCATCTTGAGTATAGAACTTAGTATCAAAATAGAATGATTCCATATGTGGAGATTCAATATTTGCACCAAATAAAATCTTTTCTCCTAAAGCAGGAGCTCCACCAATGTATGCTGTTACAGATTCTAGACTTTTTTCTTTGACAGAATCCGTGTAGCAAAATAATCTACCACCAATTTCTCCTCCCCTATAAGAAAGATAATAAGCATTAGAACTATTGTACCAATTATCATGACCGATAATTGCATCTGCATTTTTTGGATGACCCGTAATTTTATATCCGTTCTGTCTACAATATTCTTTGTAGTCATCCATTTTCAAAGAACCATCTGGTATAAAGAACAGCTTCATATCTTTCTTAAGAACAGCTGCAGTATCCCTTCCCGAAAGAAGAGATACTACACGTCCTAAAGATTCATGTGACATGGTGTGAGCTACATAACCAGATTTCTTTTTAGGAAATACAGATATTTGTTCATCAATAAATTTGAGATTTGCCAATTGCTCTGCAGTCAGAGCTGACTTGATTATACTCATTATTTAACAGCCATTTTTGCAACGTCAGCATTGATCATAAGTTTTGCAAACTTCTCTTTGTTACCATTCAGAATGGTCTTCAACATATGATACTTAATATCAAATGTGAATGCATCTGTTGTAACAATATTAGTTACACGTTCCATGATCTTCTGAGTCACATCGTTTTTATGTGAATAGTTTACTGTATAGTTAATGATACGAGTTGCCATTACATTAGCAATGTCTGCTCTGTATCCATCACCCATACCAATTATACTTTTGAGTTCATCTTCAACATCTTTCCAGTTATCTTTTAGGAGAACTTTGTCTGGGCTAATCAACTTGTCAAGCTTGTTGTTAATGAACATGGTAAACATGCTACCAACTTCTTCTCCTACAGAACCCTCAGCAATGAATTGAATCATAGCCAATGACTCCGAAGTATCAAAGTTTGGAAGACTTGAGATACTATTAAAGAACGTAGTAATTGAACGAGCATTTACTTTGTCCTTTACAACCTCTGGATTCATCAACAGGAAGTTGATACAACGAGAGTCAATACCATTCTGTTCTGCCCATTCAGCCCAACAGTTGATATCAAACTTCAAGTTTGCAGTAATGAATCTTGTCTTTTGAGCAACGTCAATAGAGTTTACATTATAGTCTCCATTATCAGGATTGGTAGTCAACAAGATGTGCCAGTCCTTTGGTAGCTTCCAGGAGATATACTCTTGACGGTCAATCAATTCCATACAAGCTTGTAGGAATCTTTGATCAGCACGAGTATAGTCATCCAATATTAGAATACCACCTTCTCCTCTACCTTGAATCCATTCAGGAGCAGCATGAGACATTCTCTTTTCTCCAGAAGGAACATACTTATTCTGTACATACATAGGCATTAAAGACTCAGGTACCCATTTGGTAACTACCTTGCCGTCTTCACCTTGTTTCTTTATTTCAAATTCCTTAAGTGGAAAACCAGTAAGGTCACCTATCTCTTCTATCTGAGAGAGATTAAGCTTAACTACTTGCAAGCCCAGCTCTTTACCAATCTGGAGGATTGTGCTTGTCTTACCGATACCGGCTTCACCTTCTACAGCAACAGCAACAGGTATCTTACCATTTGCTTGCAAATAACGATTGTTTGATACAATGTGATTCATGAACCCCTTGAGTTCATTTGTGTTAAGATTTACTTGTGACATACTTAATTTAGCTTTATTTGAGGACCTTTTAATTTATCATTGATTTTTCCACGTGTTGATATTACCCAGAGCATTTTACCTCTTACAGTAACATCTGTATAGCACTCACCATCAGTGAGGTATACAAGACAAGAATACTTACGTATGTTTTCATTATAGTATTCCAAGACAGGATCAAAGTCAGTACCTCCACGGCCTTCAACCTTGATACCATCTCCTTTCCTATAAGGTTTGATAGATCTAATAGCAGCATCACATTGGATGACGGTAATCTCACTACCGGTAGCATTGATATGATCTATCTCTTGAAAGAACTCTATCAGTTCTTTATCACTAACAGAACCTGAGGTATCAATACCAACAAGGATATGTCGACGTTGCTTGATCTTAAGACCAGGGTTATCTTCAAATCTCTTATTGAACTTACGTCTCAGTTTCTTTGTATATACAATTTGAGAACCACCGGCAAATCTTCTAAGATAACTTCTCCAGTCGAACTTTGGTGGTTCTTTCTGTTTCATCTTTTGAATCATGCCTTGAAATTCTCCAGGAATAGTTCCTCTACTTTTTTCAATCTGTTCAGCAACTTGATTAAGAGTATGCTCTACCTGAGCCCTAATCAGTTTCTTTTCTGCCTCACTTAAGTTTTCAAATTCATCCCATGTACTGTGATCAGGTACAGGAGTACCGTCATCAGTCTGAGTTAGACCTGCTGCAATAGCATCAATCATTTTTTGAATCTTCTGTCCTTGTGGAGAGTTGGCTTGGTTCTGTGCTTCCTGTAATAGAAGATCATAATAAGTTCTCCAGCCAGCTTTTACGGGCAGATTCAATGGACCAAATACAGCATTATCAATAGTGCATCCTCCTTCAGGAAGATACTTCTTATCGATATACTGATTAATTTCTAGATCCATTGCAATATTTGCAAGCTTTCGGTCCTTTCCCTTGTCATCATATTCAAGGTGAAAGAAACCGATATGAAGCAATTCATGCTTCAGCAAACCAATCCTGTGATCAGATGGAAGACTCTCCCAGAACTCTGGATTAACTACCAATTGATAGTTGATACCATTCTTAGATACTCCAGCTGTAGGTATACGGTCTGATATTTCTTTGTTAAGACTAATAAGCAAGAGCCCATAGAAGGGCTCAAGCAACATTAGTTCTTTACTGGTTTTGGATATAGTACTGTAATCCATTATTTCTTTGGTATAAGTTTTAGATCAAAGTCTTCCATGAAAGTAAATCCCCAACTAACCATTACTGAACCTAAACTAGAAGCAAATCTTTCTAAGAAATATTGCATAGCTTCTGGTTTAATATTCTCGTGAGCCTTAACCTCAGTATACAATCTGTTATAAGTAAGATCTTTTGGGTTATCACTTAATGTTAGATGTATACAGTGTTCATTCAACTTTTCTCTGATAATGTTTAGGAATACAGTCTTTCTATTCTCAACAGAAGACTCCTTAAACATGATCAAAAGATACGGAAGATTTGCAGCAACATCAATGTTTCTAATAGTTTCTTCTACAACAGTAAGATTAGTTTTATCATTGCTTTTAAGCATCTGAAGAATGTTGTCACATACCTCAGATGTAAGTTCTAGATTATTACTTTCCATTAGTCTTCTATTTTTAAAGTTTTAATAATCTTATTTAATTCTTGTAAACAAGCTTCTTCAGCTTCTTCATAGGTTTTAAACCCTTTACTCCATTTTAATACAGCCAAATGATTTGGTTTATAATAAATTACATATCCATAATTACCACCATATTCTGGTTCTATTACTTCAACTAATCCAACATAACCATGCTCATCTCTTATTTCTTTAAAAGTTTTCATAGTCATCTTTTATTTTATTAATAAATTTAGGAAAAGCCATAAACCAAAGAGCATATAAACCCATACAGGTTAATAGCAATAAACTTATTCCTAGTATGACCAATACAATTATTCCTATAACTTTCATTAGTCTTCTATTTTTTGTGTCTTGATCATCCACAGTGGTGGATTATTCATATTGATTATCCATTCTTTTGCACTTGGTATATAACCATTGCAGTCTTCTTTTACATGTTGTTCACCTACATACCTGGTCATGACTTTCTTTCCAGTAGAGTTCACAAAAAAAGGTCCGAAGACCTTCTCACATTCAAATATTCCTTCACTATGATGTCGGAATAATCTATGCATGCTGTGACCATACCATGATTTAGTTTCATCAAACCAATTATGTATGTGTAAGTACTCCTCAGGTTCACCTCCCCATCTTTTAGCAGATGAACGGCAGTGATCTATTGGATGAGCCATATTAATTTTTAATGAAAGAGTCTAATGTACTACCTAAATCACCAGCTCCAGATACTTCTATAGTATCATATGTTCTTTGGTATCCTTCAATATCCCACTCTTGTTCTTTAATATTAATATGGATTGTTCCATAGCCACCATCATTGTTATACCAATCATAGTCATAGTATCTCTCGAGGATATGATAACCTAAATCTGATAAATTCTTTTTAACTTCATCAGATATATTTTCTGCAGGAATCTGTTCAGAATCGGAATTCTCAACATAACATGTGATATCATCATCAATAGAACCGGAATCTCCTGAGCCATCAAATCCAATATGAATTTCTACAATACCTTTTTCTGCAAGAGATGCAAATAGCATCTTAATATTTAGTTCTTTATCTTGTTCCATCTACTTTTTTTGTTTATAAAATCTACCTAAGATATTCCCATTAAGAAAGTCGTCTTTCTCAAGTACTTCATATTGAAATAAGTACTTTGTTTCTTCGTAAGTAAGTTCTGTTGTTGAATAACAAATCTTTAGAATCTCACGATGAATAACAGTATTTCTTTTATGAGCTGCCTGTAAAACATTATTACTACTATAATAATGTTTGTAGTTTAATTTAGTCTCCTTTGTGTATTTCTTAAGTCTTTGGTCAGTCACAGCAGCCAGAGCTCTTTTACCCATTCTCTTTTTAGTAACTGAATAAAAGTTTTTCTTACCGATGTATCTTAGACATTTACCATCTATGATGGCAGTCATCATATATACAAATCCTACAGCACCTTCTGGTATATGCTGATCAGTAAACTCTTTACTTTGATATAACCAATTCATTTTTTCAATACTTCTTTTAGTAACGGTGTTAAATCTAACCGTGTTTTATTCATACCATACTTCTCAACAGAATCTGAAGGATCTTTTTCTAGAGAACAATGTATACCATCAATACCATAAGCCTTCTGATAATTACTTTTAGCAAGCATGCCAGCAGTATCAGAATCAAATAAGGTGCATAAAGACTTGTATCTCTTCTTGAAGATGTCAACCATTTCCTTTCTGAGCATAACACTCTCACTTTCTACAGCAATGTATTCTGCATTGTAGCCAAAAGCAGATAGACACATTATGTCTTTTAGGGACTTGGTAATAATCAGATTAGGTTGTGTGTATTCCAGTTGTTCTAGGCCTTGGATATAGTCATGTACCTTGATAAATTTCAGGTCCTTATTTCTTGGCTGATAGATCTTCATGATCTGACCATCCCTATTAAAGAAACCATAAATGAAATTTCCTGTACGAACTAATTCAGGACGGCTATCATCTTCAGTTGTGAATACAAATCTCTCTAAAGGTTTTACATTGTATTTGCATAAAACATCAGAGTTGATTCCATACTGTGTCCAATAGACAGCATCCAGGTTATTCCAGGACCTAGCCTCAACAGAACCTACTTGATATCGAGCCTGTGGTACAATGTTATTAAGGGTATACCCATCCTTGTTAGCTCTAAGGAATGTTTGATAATCAGATACTATTCTTTTGATAGCACCAAAATGATCTAATCCAAAGAGATAGATAACAAGATTGATATGATCACCACCTTCCCCAATAGAAAAGTCCCTCCATCTATACATACCATTCTTATAGTAGATAGAAAAGCTAGGTCTTTTATCATTAGGATTAGACAATGATTTGATGGTTATATCTTGACCCATCAACTGTTCTCCTAGATTACAGTAGTATTCGTAAATCCATGTCTGAGGAACTTCCTCTAGTCCTGTTATAACTTTAGTACTTATCATGATGGTAAAAAGAAAAAGGGGAGATTGCTCTCCCCTATATATTACAATTCAAATTCCTCAGCAACGTTAGATGTAGCAGAAAAGTTCTGACTAGCATCTGTTCCGAAAGACTTAACATCTTGTGTCTTAGGCTTTCTGATATGTACTTCTGGATTGTACTTTACAACACGGCTCATTGATGGATCAACTGAAGCACTCTCCATTGCTAGACCATCCTTAGACCATTTTGGTAAGAATAAATCATATGAAGTATAACCAGCTTTGTTTTGATACTCACGGCCAGCAATACATACACGTAGGAATTTACCTGCATATGGTTTGTCTAAACCAAACTGAGTTACCAAAGATTCAATGGTATCATGCTTTTCATCTTGAGAATCAAGCCAAGATTCACATTGAAGATCTCGGCAAAGATTCTTAATTGCCTTGAGAACTTCCTCATCACGGCTGATGACATCACCTCTTTTGGTAACACCATCTGAATAAGGATACTCAGAGTAACGGATACGACCTACCTGGCCAGCATAGTTACCTTTGCTTGCATCATCTTTGTCAATTAAGAAACCTTGGAAGTCGGCACCTAAAGCAGGACCTTCAGCTTCCAATACTACATGATAAGCATCTTGCTTGTAGGGAACTGTTTCAAGTCTTACGTTATTAATTTTGATTTCGGCATTACCTGTGCCTAAAGTTTTGGGGACAGAATTGCCACCACCTGTGTTGATGTTTTTTGTACTAATCATGATTTTGATTGTTAGTCGATGAAAATTTGAGACCAGTCTACTTGAATTTGGCCGTCTGAATTAATTTGTGATATTTGAAATTCCTTGTTACGCAAATGTTCTGGTCTTGCACCACAAGATACATCATCTTTAGTTTTAAAACTAAGCATGTTAGTATCTCCTTTACGGTACAAATACCCTATTGCATCTGATTGTGAGGTCATTATCCTCTTAAGCTTACCTGTAAGATCTAGGTCCATTGCTGAAAACTCGGTACCATTCTTCTCTAAAAGAATATCCTTTACGTGTCCAGCAAATATTGTTCTAGGAGCCCACATCTTGATATAGTTAGTAACCTTAGTCATGGCTTCCCTTAACCAGGGATAGCCAGCACCTTGAGGCATGTTCAGGATACTACCATATTTAAGCTTACCTTCTGTATACCAGTTCTTACCTTGAGCAGACTGTGCATACAGTTGTTCAGCAAGAGGA
>Ga0315909_10002493_pt1 | contig 23566 bp, 34 predicted proteins | sample LakEriMetagenome_11_FD_203527 | JGI IMG/M metagenome (GOLD analysis project Ga0315909, IMG submission 203527) | Freshwater fungal communities from buoy surface, Lake Erie, Ohio, United States - Buoy 2 MA125 | ecosystem: Environmental > Aquatic > Freshwater > Lake | place: USA: Lake Erie, Ohio...
TTTTGTAGGCTTCCTCTAAGGTTTCAGCCTCAATTTTCAAAGTGTAATAAACAACGCTCGAAGCGTGTACAGTAAAGTTTTTCATAGGTTTTCCCCGCTTTCTCTCTCAAGTGAATCAATATGATTAATGAAGGTTGTCATAGTACAGCCCTTAAAGCAACTAATGCCTCTTTTTCAAGTGAAGGTAGAGGTTCCCCACCATAGTCAAATAATAGGGCTTCTTCAGCCAACTGTGCGGCCTTATACAGGTCAATGAGGCTTTGAAGCTCTTTCGCATCAAAGACACCATCACCAATGGTCGCAGTGTCATCGTTGCGAATTACGTGGTTAATGTTAGCCATTAAGATTTTAAGTGTGTTGTTCATAGGTTCTCTCCCGATTCCCTCTCCAATGAGTCAATATGGTTAATAAATGTTGCCCACAGTGCTGTTGACGCATAATCGTCAGGGTCGAATGCGTTATTCACTACACAATCATAGCGTGATGCTACCGATTGAGCAATCCTTAGCAAATACACTATTTCCTGTCTAGTCTTAATCAATTCGTCATACAATGGGTTATCTGTACGCCAAGCTTGACGCTCAAGCTCATAGAATTTGTCTTTATGTAGCATTATCAGCCCTCTGCTTTCTTGTAATCTGGGTGAAGAATGCCGATAGAGTACTTCAGAGAGTCTAAAGCTCTTTTTTTGGCATATTCTTTGTCGCCTTTGTCATAAAGACTGATAGCATCAGCCAAGCATAGGCGAGCACTACTTTCCATGTCACCACCTAGGTGTTTTCGTGCCAGAATGATTGTTTTCTCTGCGTTCATGATGATTACTCCATCCATTTAGGGTATTTTGTAAGGCAAATCTGAGCACATCCATTCTGATGTACTGTATGTCGTTCATAGGTTATAGACCCATCAAAAGCCAAGAATACGTCCTCTGTACACTCTATAATCGGGTCAGGGTCATCTTTGAAGTCTAATTCTTCATCGTAGATGAAATATCTTACTGTGTGTTGTTGTGACATGGTTTAACCTCCAATATGAACGATTGTAAAATGATCACGCATGAATTGTATAGCATCCAATTCGTCATTGGCTACTAATTGGCCTAAAATACGTTGATAAATATCTTTTTTGGACATGTAATAATCATAATCACGATCGCTAGGTGTAAAGTTATTCCACATATTGGCTTTAGCGTTACTCTCAATATCTTTCTTTAAAGAATATCGGCCATAGTGGGCTTTGAACCCGTTCAGATTGTAATGCGCTATAAAACCGCTAGCAAGATAGATAAACTTATATCCCGTAGAGTTTAAATGCTCAATATCGCTACAAGCTTTCACAATATTATTAACGATAAGAGTCTTTTGTCGTTCAGTGTAAGGTTTAAGCATAGGTTATCCCGTCCTAGGTTAATAGAATGTAGGTGCAAAATTACACCGCATAGAGGCCGATATAAGCCCCTATACGCTACAATTTTATAGCGTGTTATATTGTACAACATCCACAACAGGGTGCATCAATACAACGGCCTTGTTTATTCCTATAAAATTCATTCTTACCTATACGTATAACGTCAGAGATATATCTACCATTATCTACATTAGCTTGAGGGTTTACATTACAATCCCCGTGCTCTACAAGCCAAGCCTTACGAGTAACCGTATCATATTTTATTTGATCATAAGGGTATATAGGTGCACCCGATAGAGCACACGTGCCCTTATACTTTGCTAGCATTGTTTTAATCATTGTTTACCCTTTTTTAGTGCAAGGCATAGGATACAGTGCTAGTTGACCAGCATAGGCGACAATCTTTGCATTCCCCATTATTAGCTGGTGCGTTACACAATTCACCTAGTGGTTTTTGTGTGTGTACATTAGATTGTGCAATATTTTGTACATTTTGCAACGATTTTGGCACAATCACTGGTTTATCGGGATACATAGCCGACAAACGTAGAATTAGATTTTTAGGTAACTTACCATGTTTTGCAATGTATTCTTTCACAATGCCATATTCACGGGTAGGTAACCAGTGCATACAATCTTGTGTATTTTCGGCCACTGTAGCAATTTTCTCTAAGTGATCAAGAGATTGTAGATCGCCACTATCATGCCAACGAAAATACTTATCTGTACCGATAAGGCTAACCATGCCACTAACCCAAAATTCACTGTTAATAGAATCTAATCTAGCAAATTGCGCTGGCTTGATATTGTTAGCATATCGTGCATAGTTACCCTTATCCGCATAACATGAATTACAGATTGAACCCTCAATTTGTGCCATTTTGTAACCAGTGATACAAGCTTCGGTAGGTAAACTGTAACTTTTACATGGCATTTTACTAGTAACAGATAAAGAACCACAAACGCTAGTGGCTTGTGACTTTTTCATAGGGATAATTGGAATTACTTTCATTTTGTGTCCTTCACTAGGTCAGATGCCCTTACAGGGCTGATATAGCACGTTAGTGCGTTGGGCAAAATAGCCCCCATAAAGGCCTCTACAGGCCTCTACAGGCGATATTCTAGGCCGTATTAAGACCAGAAACCCACAGTATCGCATTGTTTCATGTAGTTACAGAAAGCCTTACATTGTGCCTCAGACATAGACAATGCTTTGTTTACTTTGTCTGTGTAACTGTATTTGTCGCCTTTGCCTGAGTTGTTTACGGCTTCGACATACCCGATAGAGTTACCGATAGAACGCCAAGCTGTATGTGTGTGTGTGTTGGTTTGCATAATGTTCTTTCCTCTTATTAAGCCGTCATCCAGACTAGGATTATAGCCACGAATCCTAAGACATAAACAATACGGTCGATTAGTTGGTTTTTCATGATGATACCCTTATTTAGCAATTGAGACAGTAAACTTAGCGTTTGCGTGTTTGGCTTCTAAATATGCTTTAAAGCTCTTACAAGTTTTAAACTGTACGCTTGAGCCGAAGTAATACCATGTTTGAGGGTTAGGCATTGCTTGGGTACAGTTACCCTTTGTGAAGGCTTCTAGTTTCTTATACAGTTTGCCTGTTGTTTGATAATCTGTTTGCATTTTGTGTCCGTCCTTGACTAGTTGATGATGTGTTAATGTTACCCTAGATAAACTTAGATTGTCACTAGGTGTTTTCCCTAGTCTTTATCTTTATTTACCTACGTTTCACTGTGCTTTTACCGTTGCAAGTACCGTGCCAGTGTCTATTATGTAACACTTTACTGTGCATTTGAATACTCTAGTATTACTTTATATGTCGGAATCTTGACACTTCAAGGCCATTGTGTACAGTTTAAGTATTACTTTTACGTGTCAATCTTTTGACATATGTCGGTTATTTGACACTACTGTGGTTCTTTACAGTACCTCATTTTAGGTGCTTCAACGTATCTCACACTGGCTTGCTTAGATCGTTATAAGTTATAACTATGTTTCACGACATTGTTTCACGGTAGCTTAGATCGTCAGTGTACTGATCGTCAGTATACTCATCAATGGGGGGAGGGGTGGGGACTGTGGAGTTATCTTTGCTGGAGCCTCCTAAGTTCACAAAAAAGAGGATAAAGAAAGTACTAAAAAGTGGTTATGGAGATAGTAAAAAATCAAGTAAAATCAACGAAGTTAGCTACAGATAAATAGGGGACAGGTTAGACATAAAGAAAATGCTATGGAGAACCTGTTCACGAGGGCCAGCGAAGCGACTGTCATAGGGTATTGTGAGAGTCTCTAAAGTCCCCACAAGGGCCTATGAAGATAGGAGGTAATTGGATGTCTAAATGGATGTATTGAAAATAATTACAAATAAATGTAAAAAAGACTTGACATTTGTGTAAAAGTCTGATAGAGTGTGGATAGTTATAATATTCTATTAAGATCACTAGGGATGAATCTAAGTAGTTAACTAAAGTACTATATAGGTCACAAGAGGCCAAGGTAGTTAAATACACCTAAGTAAGACTACCCTTATAGTATTTATCTATAAACATAGATTAAAACTACTTTAATTAAGCTTCATTAAAGTTCCCTTAAAATACTTTATAGAAACTATATGCTGTTTATTGTCTACCCTTAAGGGGGTTGTCTATTATTAATATAAATCATCTCCCTGAAAGAGGACAAAGATGGGAAAACCAGTAAAACAAATATACAAAGAAATTTGTATTAAGAAAAGAAAAACTCCTGTTGTTTGTCTTACAAATGGGGATGTCTTTCAATCAGCTATGGCGGCAGAGCGTAAGACAGGTATCTGGGCAACCAGTATTCTGAATTGCTGTGACGGTAAGACCAGCCAAGCAGGAAAGAAAGAGTGGGCGTATGTCTGAGGTTATTGCCCCAAAGAAAAGGGGAAAGGGAAGACCACCAAAGTCTGATCTAGAGGCTGTACGTAACAGAACCAAAGGTAAGTTAGGTAGGCCAGTAGGGGATGCTGGAAGGCTCCAAGAATTCAAGGAACGGCTGTTAGCCACAGGCGGGACAAGGATCCTAGACAAGATGGTGGAAATAGCCATGACTGATGGACACCCCGGTCAAATGGCTGCTATGAAGCTTGCTGTAGATCGTATCTTGCCGGTGTCTATGTTTGAAGCAGCAAAAAACTCAGGAAGTACTCCACAAATATCAATTAACATCAGCGGCTTAGCTAATACCTCTGTTGTCGCAAACGAAGTCGCAGCGGAAGAGGAAGAAACTATTACAGATGTGGAAATAAAGGAAGTGTCTCGTGGCTGAACTTAACTTTCAGCTCCTTAAGTGGCAGCAGTCAGTCTTCAAGGACACCCATCGCTTCAAGGTCGTAGCTGCTGGGCGACGTTGTGGTAAATCTAGGCTGTCAGCTGTTACCCTCCTGATTGAGGCTTTAAACTGTCCTGAAGGCAGTGCTGTGATGTACATAGCCCCTACCTTGGGACAAGCTAGAACGATTATTTGGGACTTGTTACATGAGCTTGGACGACCAGTCATTAAGTCATCACACATCAATAACCTCGAAATCCTTCTCGTCAACGGTAGGAAGATATTGGTTCGTGGTGCTGACAACCCTGATTCTCTACGTGGTGTGTCTCTTACCTACGTGGTTCTAGACGAATGTGCCTTTATCAAGGAAGACGTATGGCAGAAGATCATCCGAGCTTCTCTGTCAGACAAGAAGGGTAGAGCACTATTCATCTCGACACCATCAGGCCGTAACTGGTTCTACGATGTCTTTAAGTTAGGCTTGGAAGGGGACGACGAAGAGTGGAAGGCATGGCACTTCACTACTAGGGACAACGAGACTATCGACCCCAAAGAGATTGATGCAGCTGAAAGAACCCTAAGCTCCTTTGCCTTTAAGCAGGAATACCTTTCCTCCTTCGATAACGCAGGGCAGGATGTCTTCAAGGAGGAATGGTTACGTTATGGATCTGAACCTGCCTACGGCTCCTACGTGATAGCCATTGACTTGGCTGGTTTTGAGGATGTAGCAAAAAATGCTGGTTCTACCAAGAAAAGATTAGACGAAAGTGCCATCTCAATCGTTAAGGTAGAGGACAACGGTAACTGGTGGGTAAAGGACATTATTCATGGACGTTGGGATATTAAGACTACAGCTGCCAAGATCCTGTTAGCCGTAAGAGATTACCAACCGATAGCCGTAGGTATTGAGCGTGGGGCTTTAAAGAATGCGGTACTTCCGTATCTGACAGACCTTATGCGTAAAAATAATGTGTATTGTCATATTACCGATCTTACACATGGAAATAAAAAGAAAACCGACCGTATTGTGTGGGCGCTTCAAGGACGTATGGAACATGGTCGAATTACTTTTAATGAAAAAGGTGAGTGGGCCGAAATGAAAGATCAGCTCATTATGTTTCCGACAGCAGGGGTGCATGACGACTTAGTTGACTCCTTATCGTACGTCGATCAACTCGCTGTTACATCTTATCAGCAGGATTATGACGATGACGAGTATGAGCCGCTTGACATAATCTCAGGATTTTGATATAATTACTGTATGAAATATTGTCCTTGTTGTTCACAAACTAAACTATTTTCTGACTTTTCAAAGAATAAAAGTAGGAAAGATGGTTACATGGGTTATTGTAAGCCGTGTCAACAAGAGAAACGCAAAGCCAGCGACCAAAAACATAATATAGAGCGTAATGAAGCTGCTAAAAAGTGGCGTACGGAAAACAGGGAAGCTCATTTAGTTACTCTTAAAAAATATAGGGATAAGAACCAAGCTTTACGTACAGCCTTACAAAACAAAAGAAAAGCAGCCAAATTACAAAGAACTCCGGCATGGTTAACTGAATTTGACCTGTTAAAAATAAAATGTCTTTATCAGGTTGCTGCCATGTATTCTAAGGAAAGTGGTCAAGAATGGCATGTAGACCACATTGTACCGCTTCAGGGTAAGAACGTCAGTGGTTTACATTGTCCTGATAATTTAAGGGTGATCCCTGCTGTTGATAATTTAAGAAAGAACAATAGGTACTAAGATGGCAACTGGACTGTACGCAAACATAAACGCCAAGCGCAAACGCATAGCAGCTGGCTCAGGTGAGAAGATGAGAAAACCCGGTACTAAGGGCGCTCCCTCGGCTCAAGACTTCAAGGACTCAGCTAAGACAGCTAAACCAAGGAAAGCTAAGAAAAATGGCTATTAAACGAGGCACAGAAGAGTTTGAAGGCTACAACAAGCCTAAGCGTACTCCCGGTCACCCAAGCAAGAGCCACGCTGTGTTGGCTAAGGATGGTGACGAAGTGAAGCTTATCCGTTTTGGTCAACAAGGCGTACAAGGTAGTCCTGATGGTTCAGCTAGGAATAAGTCCTTCAAGGCTAGACATGCTAAGAACATTGCCAAAGGCCGCATGAGTGCAGCTTATTGGGCTGATAAAGTTAAGTGGTAAAGGAAAATAATGTCTGAAGACACAAATAAAAACCCAGAATTCGACGAACCTACAGAAGCCGATAAGGACTTGGTAAGCTACGTTACAGGTCATTGCGACAGCTGGCGTGATTGGCGTAACAGCAACTACCTAGAACTGTGGGACGAGTACGAGCGTATCTTCCGTGGTGTATGGGCAGCTGAGGACAAGACTAGGGACTCTGAGCGCAGCCGTATCATTGCCCCTGCTACTCAGCAAGCAGTAGAGACTCGCCACGCTGAGATCATGGAAGCTATCTTTGGTCAGGGTGACTTCTTTGACATTGAGGATGACGTTCAGGATGTGAACGGTAACGACATTGATGTGTCCCTAATTAAAGCTCAGTTGATGGATGACTTTAAGAAGGACAAGATCCGTAAGGCTATCGACCAGATTGAGTTGATGGCTGAGATCTACGGTACTGGCATTGGTGAGATCGTTGTCAAGACTGAGAAAGAGTACGTACCTGCTACACAGCCTATCCCCGGTGTTGTTGGTCAGGCAGCTATCGGCGTCCAAGAGAAAGACCGTACAGCTGTCAAGATCGTGCCTGTGAACCCAAAGAACTTCTTGTTTGACCCTAACGGTACAGCCATTGATGATTGCTTGGGCGTAGCAGTTGAGAAGTACGTAGGCTTGCACAAGATCGTCAAGGGTATCGAAGACGGTATCTACCGCAAGGTCAACATTGGCCCTATGTACGACACTGAGGACTTGGAAGTCACTCAGGAAGACACACAGTTCCAGACAGACAAAGTTAAGCTCTTGACCTACTACGGTCTAGTCCCACGTGAGTACCTGACTGACTTGGGTGACACAGAGGAACTGATGGACTTGTTCCCTGAAGAGAGCGACGCTGACGAGTACACTGACTTGGTGGAAGCCATTGTCGTGATTGCCAACGACAGCTACCTCCTCAAGGCAGAAGAGAATCCTTACATGATGAAGGATCGCCCTATCATCGCTTACCAAGACGATACAGTGCCTAACCGCCTGTTGGGTCGTGGTACAGTGGAGAAGGCTTACAACATGCAAAAGGCTATTGACGCTCAGATGCGTAGCCACATGGACTCCCTTGCCTTGACCACAGCCCCTATGATCGGTATCGACGCTACCCGTCTGCCCCGTGGTGCTAAGTTCGAGGTTAAGCCCGGTAAGGCAATCTTGACCAACGGTAACCCCAACGAGATCCTACAGCCCTTCAAGTTCGGTCAGACAGACGGTAATAACCTCCAGACTGCCCAAGCCTTCGAGCGCATGTTGCTCCAAGCTACAGGTACTCTGGACTCTCAAGGTATGGTGTCTAACGTGGCTAGGGACGCTGGTGGCGCTGGTATGTCGGCTGCTATGGGAGCCATTATCAAGAAGTACAAACGTACTCTTACCAACTTCCAAGAGGACTTCCTGATTCCCTTCATCAAGAAGGCTGTCTTCCGCTACATGCAGTTTGATCCTGAGCGTTATCCCTCAGTTGACATGAACTTCATGCCTACAGCTACCTTGGGTATTATGGCTCGTGAGTACGAACAGCAGCAATTCATTGCCTTGCTCCAGACTCTAGGCCCAAATACCCCTGTTTTGCCTGTGATCTTGAAGGGTATTGTGTCTAACAGTTCGTTGACCAACCGCTACGAGATGATGGCTGCCTTGGATCAGATGGCACAGCCTAACCCTGAACAGCAACAAGCTCAAATGATGCAACAACAGCTCCAGTTGCAGACTTTACAGGCTCAGTTGGCCTTGGTTCAGGCTCAGACAGCAGAAAAAGCCGCTAACGCTCAACAAATTCAGGTTGAGACAGCCATGATGCCAGAGGAAATGCGTGTTAAGGTGGTTCAAGCTGCCTCAAACAACCTAGATCGTGGGGATGACTTCGGTAAACGCCTCCAATTGGCTGATCGAGTGCTAAAGGAGAAGGAAATTAACCTTAAAGCACAGGATATTCAGTCAAACGAGCGTATTGCTGCCCTCCAAATGATCAACAGACGTAAATAATTACTAAAATCTAGTAAAAAGTAGTTGACAAAGTGCTACTTTTATGCTAGAGTAGCGTTATTGTAACTAGAAGGTTCTCCAAATGGACAAAGAACTACAGAGATTTTATGAAGAAGCGTTCTCTATGATGGCTACCAAAGGGTGGCGAGATCTCATGGAGGACATTCAAAAGGTTAAAACCAATTATAACGACCTGTCAACTGTCACGGACACACAAGATCTTTATTTCCGTAAAGGACAGCTTGACATCTTGAATTGGCTTTTAGGGCTGAAAGGCTCGTATGAGAAGACTTACGAAGATCTTCAACAGGCAGGAGACATTTAAGGATGGCACTGCGTTTCTTTGATTTTCTTTGTGAGAACGATCATAAAACCGAGGCATTAGTTAAGGAAGATGTGTACACAACTGCTTGTAAGGTGTGTGGCGCAGAAGCCCAACGAACTGTCTCAGCACCCATGATGAAGTTAGAAGGCATTACAGGCTCATTTCCAAGTGCCTATGACGCATGGGAGCGCAAACGGGCTGAAAAGCTCGTACAAGAGAGAAAACAAAACTCATAAGTATTTACATATACCGAGAAGTAGTTTCTATTTTTAAATTATATCCTAGAACCGTTACGTCGGCAGGAAAGGAAATCAATATGTTAGTAGATGACAACGAAGAAGTTGGTAGTCCCGGTAGCGAACTTGAAGCAGTAGAACTACAGCAACAACAAACGCAACAGACACCAGATCCTACACCCTCTTTTGAAGTCCCCGAGAAGTACAAGGGTAAGACAGCAGAAGATATTATTAAGATGCACCAAGAGGCTGAGAAGCTCATTGGTAAGCAAGCTCAAGAGGTAGGTGAGGTACGTAAATTAGCCGACGAACTACTTAAACAGTCTCTCGCATCTAATAAACCCCAACATATTGAGCCACAAGAGCCTGAAATTGACTTCTTTGAAGATCCCAAGAAGGCAATCCAGAAAGAACTGTCTAATCATCCTGATGTGATGGCTGCTCGTGAAGCTGCCTTGCAATTCAAGAAGATGCAGATTCAGCAGAAGTTGAACTCAGATCATCCTGATTTCACTCAAGTCGTACAAGATCCAGAGTTTGTTAACTGGGTTAAATCATCACCCGTTCGCATGGGCTTGTACGCTAAAGCAGACGCTGAATATGACTACGACAGTGCCAATGAATTGTTGTCTACATTTAAACAGATCAAGTCCGTCAAAGCACAAGAGACTAAAGCAGCTGGTGAAGTTGCCCGTAAGAGTGCTATGAAGGCTGCTGGTGTGGATGTAGGCGGTACTGGTGAATCCTCTAAGAAAGTTTATCGACGGGCTGATCTAATCCGTCTTCGTATGACAGATCCTGCTAGGTATGAAGCTCTTGGTGACGACATCATGAGAGCGTATCAAGAAGGCCGAGTCAAATAATTATTTTTTTATTACTACTATTCTAAGGAAGCTTTAAAAATGGCTACTACTTTTGACGGCACCAATGCCGTAACAACCACCAACGCTGATGCGTTTATCCCAGAAATTTGGTCTGATGAGATCGTTGCTGCTTACAAGAAGAACTTGGTTGCTGCTAACCTCATCAAGAAAATGTCTCATCGTGGCAAGAAAGGTGACACTGTTCACATTCCTAGCCCCTCACGTGGTTCTGCCTCTGCCAAGGTTGCAGCTAACGCTGTTACTTTGATCGCTAACGTTGACACCGACATCCCAGTGTCTATCAACAAGCACTACGAATACAGCCGTTTGATCGAAGACATCGTGGCTACCCAAGCATTGAACAGCTTGCGTTCTTTCTACACAGAAGACGCTGGTTACGCTTTGGCTAAACAGATCGACTCTGACATCATCGCTTTGGGCCGTACTGTTCAAGGTGGTGCTGGTGCTCGTTACGGTGGCGCTTTCATCGGTTCTGACGGTACTACTGCCTATGACTACACCACTGACAACCAAGCTGCTTTGACTGATGCTGCTATCCGTCGCACCATTCAGCGTTTGGACGATGTGGACACCCCAATGGACGGTCGTTTCTTCATCATCCCACCTTCAAGCCGTAACACTTTGATGGGTTTGAGCCGCTACACTGAGCAAGCCTTCGTTGGTGAAGCTGGTCAAGGTAACACCATCCGTAACGGTGAAGTTGGTAGCTTGTATGGCGTGTCTGTGTTTGTGTCTAGCAACGCTGATACTCCTAACGACGCTCAAAACGGTTCAGGTACTGCCCAACCAGCACGTGTTTGCTTGATGGGTCACCGTGACGCTTTCGTGTTGGTCGAGCAAATGGGCATCCGTTCGCAAACCCAATACCAACAGCAGTTCTTGGCTAACTTGTTCACTGCCGATACATTGTACGGCGTGGCTGAGTTGCGTGATGACGGTGCTGTGGCTCTGGTTGTTCCTGCCTAATTGAGCTAGATTGGCCCTCCGGGGCCTTTCTCGTTACTTCTAACTCAATTAAATAAAGGAAATAAATCATGGCTGCTGCTACCTCTGTTGTCGTAGAACGTGGTACTAAGCAATTTCAGGGCATGTTCTCTGAAATGTGGAAAGCTACTGGCACTCTGAATGCAGACTCTTTGTCTGACGGAGCAGGTACTTCTGACACTATCACTGTTCCCGGCGTTGCTCTTGGTGACATGGTTCTCGGTTGTTCGTTTGGTGTGAGCTTGGCTGGCGTTACAGCTACTGCTTACGTTAGCGCTGCTGATACTGTGACTATCCGTCTCCAGAACGAATCTGCTGGTACTGTTGACTTGGCTTCTACAACCGTTCGTGTGGTTGTTGGTCGCTTAGGCTAATTTAAAAAACAAACAACTATAAGAATAAATAGTTTTACCCCTTCGATCTACTTTATACGGATTGAGGGGGCTTTTTAAAGGCTACAAGGTGTAGTTTTTAGAAAGAGAAAATATATCATGGCTAAATTTAGATGTCTGGTTTCAGGGAACATCGTCGAATTTACTCAACAAGTAGATATTGACAGTATGGAAGGTCACGCTGGCTACGAGTGGATAGATGAAGAGGAAGATTTAGAAGAAGAAGAGATTCCTCAACCACCTGCTAAGAAGCGTATGGGAAGACCCCCTAAGAACAAACAGGAATAAATAAATCATGGCAATCTATCGTGGCGATGGGGGAAGTGTTGAAGGTATCACAGAAGCTGATACACTTCTTATCGCTATCTCTCAGGGTGGTACAGGGTCGTCTACGGCCTCTGGAGCACGTACTAACTTAGGTTTAGGTACTGCTGCTACCACTGATGCCTCAGCTTACGCTACAGCTGCACAAGGGGCCTTAGCGGACTCAGCTACTCAACCTAGTGACTTAGGCACAGCAGCTGCTGAGGATGTAGGGTACTTCGCCACTGCTGCTCAAGGTACTTTAGCTGACTCAGCCGTACAACCCGGTGACTTGGCTACAGTAGCTACATCAGGTGACTACGACGACCTGAGCAACAAACCTACAGTACCTACTAACTTGGATAGCTTGACTGATGTTGTCATCACAAGTGCAACCAACGGTCAAAGTCTTCAGTACAACGGTACTAACTGGGTTAACGGTTCAGCTGGTTCAGGAAGTGTGACATCAGTGGATATGACAGTCCCTACAGGATTGGCTGTCTCTGGTAACCCTGTAACTACTTCAGGTACGTTAGCTGTAACTTATTCTGCTGGTTACGCTATCCCAACTACAGCTAAACAGACTGAGTGGGACACAGCTTATGGGTGGGGCAATCACGCCTCAGCTGGTTACTTAACCTCAGAGACTTACACAGGCACAGTAACTTCGGTTGCTATGTCAGTTCCTACAGGTCTTTCAGTCTCTGGAACACCCATTACAGGCGCAGGTACTTTAGCTGTTACCTTCTCAGCAGGTTACTCGATACCTACAACAGCTAGCCAAACTAATTGGGATACTGCCTACGGTTGGGGTAATCACGCTAGTGCAGGTTACGCAGCAGACAGCGCAGTTGTACACAATACAGGCACTGAAACAGTTGCTGGAGCTAAGACATTTAGCACCTCTGTCACAAGTCCTATCATCACAGCTTCAACTAAGTTTGTAAGCTCTTATTTTGATGCTTCTGGATCGGGTGGTGGGTCTCTTCGTAATGCTTCAGGTACTGCTCAAATTCAATGGGGCGGCGGCGGCGGCAACAACGTAAGTATTGACGTTTCAACCAACCTGAACGGCTCTAATGCTCAAATTGACATTAGTCCAACTGGTACAGGCCACGTTCACATCAAGCCAGCTGGAACTGGATCACTTGAGATTGCTCCTACAAACGTGGGAACAATGGATAACATGACCATTGGCGCTACGACAGCTAGAGCCATCACAGGCACTACGATTACAGCTACAACTTACGCAGGTGGCAATACAAGTAACTGGAACACTGCTTACGGATGGGGAAACCATGCTTCAGCAGGTTATTTAACTTCTTCGTCTACTCTAGACGCTTCTAAACTCTCAGGAACTATCGACGGGGGAACCTACTAAAAGGTAAACACACATGGCAGCAACAATTAAGATTAAAAATAGCTCTACAGCCTCAGCTGTACCTACATCTAGTGATTTAGTACAAGGTGAGTTAGCTGTTAACGTCACCGATAAGCGTATCTTTACTGAGAACGCTTCAGGTACTGTCGTTGAACTAGGTACTAACCCGTCTATCCTGACCCTTCCTGATGGTTCAGCAAGTGCTCCTACCTTGACTAACGATGGAGACACCAACACAGGTATCTTCTTCCCTGCTGCTGATACTGTTGGCATCACTACTGGTGGAACTGAGAGAGCTAGGGTTGATAGTTCTGGCAACTTAGGTTTAGGTGTTACGCCTAGTGCTTGGAGTCAAGGTAAATCGGTTGAAACAGGCTTTGTTGGTAACTCTCTTTGGTCGCCCGGCGGCAATGAAATAATTGTTAGTCAAGGTGCTTATTTTAATAGTGGCTGGAAATATTCTGGTTCTACTGCAGGCGCTGTTTCTTTTTATTCTCAGATTACTGGACAACATCGCTGGTACAACGCCCCGACAGGCACCGCAGGTAACGCCATCAGCTTCACCCAAGCAATGACGCTTGATGCTAGTGGGAATTTGGGTATTGGTACTACTTCACCAGCATCTTTATTGCATATTGCAAGCTCTTCTGTTGACCCTGAAATTCGTCTTGTTCGCACACCGGGCAGCGGCAATATCAACACGATTAAATCAGACTTAAACGATCTTACTTTTACTTCTGGTAGAAACTTGTTGTTTAGCGCAGGTGGCTCAGAACGTGCCCGTATCGACTCCAGCGGTAACTTGCTGGTGGGGACTACAAGTAACAGTTTTTCTGCAAGGTCGCAGTTTGATGGTGGAAGCGCAGGCGGCGGTACATTTGTTACAGATTCTGCTAATGCTGCTAGGGCAATTCATTGTTGGAATAAGGCATCAACTGGAAACAGGATGGTTGCGTTTTATACGGGTTCTGGCGCTACCTTTGCTGGTGGCATTGAGTCCAGTGGTTCAACTACAACTTATGGAACATCGTCAGACTACCGACTAAAAGAAAACATTGTGCCAATGACAGGCGCATTGCAAAGAGTCGCAACACTCAAGCCTGTTACATACAGCTGGAAAGCTAATGGTGAAGAAGGCGAAGGTTTTATCGCCCATGAACTTGCTGCGGTTTGTCCTCAAGCTGTGCGGGGAACAAAAGACGCTGTGGATGCTGACGGAAACCCTGATTATCAAACTGTTGACACCAGCTTCTTGGTTGCAACACTAACGGCAGCCATCCAAGAACAACAAGCCATCATTAACGCACAGCAAACTGTACTAGAAACATTGACAGCCCGTATTACAGCATTGGAGCAATAAGCATGACAATCACATGGAAAATCAATAACCTAGAACGCCAAACCTCTGATGGTCTTGTAACAGTAGTGCATTGGGGTGCTACTGCTGTTGATGGTGAGACTTCAGCTTCTATCGTGAACACACAAGCCCTAGAGCGCGGTGACTCATTCGTGAACTACGACACCCTGACTGAAGAAACAGTTCTTGGTTGGTTGTGGGGCAAGATTGACAAAGAAGCTGTCGAGGCTGCTCTAGAGGCTCAGATTGAGGCTCAGAAGGCCCCTGTGATCTCTAACGGTCTTCCTTGGTCAGTGGAGGCTTGAAAGTGACTGAACATCAGGTAGACACAGCAGCAGCTATTGCAGCCAAAGCAGCTCCTCCTGTTGGGGTTTCCTTGGCTACAGTGGCTGGTTATCAGGTAAGTGAATTAGTACTTTGGGCTACTCTTGTGTACACTATCTTGATGATTGGTCATAAAGTGTACCAAATCTACTTAGAAGTCAGTGGAAACGTACAACAAACACTTGACAAGTAATACAAATTAAGATAGGATAGTACACATTATGGCAACTAAGAAACAGACAAACAAGATGGGTAAGGTCATGGGTGAGTACAAAGAAGGTACTCTCCATAGCGGTAAAGGTGGCCCTGTGGTTAAGAACCGTAAGCAAGCCATCGCTATTGCCATGAGTGAAGCTAATATGCCACGCCCTGCTCCCATGCGTGGACAGCGTACAGCTAAGAACAAGGCTAAGAAGACCAAATGAGAGCACTAACCCAAGGCGGTAACTTAGTTGCTGCCACTGCCACGACAATATACACAGTTCCAACTGGCTACTACGCTAAGTGGAACTTAATGTATTTGCTTAACGGTACTGGGTCTACAAAGAATATTACTGTCACATGGCACGACTACAGTGCTAACACTAATATCTTTATCTTGAGCGATTACGGACTAACTTCTAAGAACTACTTTAAGTTAGATGGCGGTGCATATATGGTCTTGGAAGCTGGAGACTATATCACCATGACTTCAGAAGCAGGTAGCACTATGTCTTATATCTGTACATTTGAAGTAGAGAAGAAAGAAGGACTCTGATAAATTATGGCTACTTATTTAGATGTAGTCAACAATGTACTGCGTAGGCTGCGTGAGCCTACAGTTACAGGCGTTGACGACACCCCTTATTCCTCTATGATTGGTGTCTTGGTTAACGATGCCAAGCGTGAAGTAGAGGATGCTACTGAGTGGAATGCTCTAAGCTCCACAATCACGGTTAACACTGTCTACGGTACATACAACTACACTTTGACAGGTGCAGGTACTAGGTTCCGTGTCATTGACGTAGTGAACGACACAAGCAATACAGTGTTGCAGAGTGCTCCTACAAACTGGATGACACAACAGTTCTTGTTCACTGCAAGCACAGATTCTGGTTCCCCTCAGTACTACAACTTCAACGGTGTGGACAGCAACGGAGATACTCAGGTTGACCTGTATCAGCGTCCTAGTGGTGACTTTACCATCCGTTTTAACTTGATTATCCCTCAAGCTACCCTGTCTTCCGACAACACTAGGATCTTGGTTCCTGACCATCTAGTAGCTATGTTGGCCTATGCTAAGGCTATCGCTGAACGTGGTGAAGATGGTGGTAACTTGTCCTCTGAGGCTTACGCCTTGTACAAGAATTCCCTCGCTAACGAAGTTGCCATTGAGCGTAACCGTTACGAGCCAGAGATGCAGTGGACGGCTCCATAACATGGCTGAACAACTAGTCGGATCATCTATTGCAGCTCCCGGCTTTAAAGGGATCAATACTCAGGATAGCTCTGTTACCCTTGAGTCAGGTTTTGCCACGATTGCTCAGAACTGTGTTATTGATAAGTTTGGTCGTATCGGTGCTCGTAAAGGGTGGTTGGCTAAGAATGCAACAAGCACTGACTTAGGTAGCAACCCTATCCAAGCCATCGGTGAGGTTATCGACAACAGTGGCAATAGCTACACTATCTGTGCAGGTAACAACAAGCTGTTCAGGTTGTCTGGAAGTACTCTTACTACCTTGACATACGGTGGTGGTGGTGGTACTGCTCCTACAATCTCAGCTAACAACTGGCAGATGGCTCCTTTGAACGGAGTCCTTTACTTGTATCAAAGTGGTTACGACCCTCTGATCTTTGATCCTGCTGTCTCTACAACTACCTTCCGTAGGGCTTCTGAGAAGACAGGTTCTCTAGGTACTCTTGAACAGAATAACGTGGTTATCAGTGCCTTTGGTCGTATCTGGAGTGGCGGTAATACTACAACTAAATCAGTTGTACAGTTCTCTGATCTACTAGCTGGTCATGTAGTGTCTACTGGTACATCAGGTAGCTTAGACTTAAATGAGGTATGGCCTAACGGTGCAGATGAAATCACTGCTATGGCTGCTCACAACGGCTTCCTGTACATCTTTGGTCGTCGTCAGATCCTAGTGTACGCTAAAGCAGATGATCCTGCTGCTATGACACTACACGACACAGTGTCAGGTATTGGCTGCTGTGCTAGAGACTCTGTAGCCTTGACAGGCACAGACGTTATCTTCTTGTCTGACTCAGGTGTGCGTAGCTTGTCTCGTACCATCCAAGAGAAGAGTGCTCCTTTCCGTGATATTAGCGCTAACGTGCGTGATGACCTAGTGGAGGATTTGAATGCTGAAACATTGGCTAATATCAAGTCTGTATACTCGGATAGCAACGCTTTCTACCTCCTTACATTCCCTACTAAGGGTAGAACATATTGCTTTGATACAAGGGCTGTACTCCCCAACGGTGCTGCTAGGGTTACAACGTGGAATCTAGTTCCTAAAGCTTTGTACTCTAACAGGTCTAAAGAGCTTCTGATGGGCTTTACTAGCTATGTAGGTTACTACACTGGTAACTTAGACCGTACAGCTCAATACCGTATGGCCTACTACTCTAACTGGTTTGACTTAGGACAACCTAACGCAATCAAGATCCTGAAGAAGCTAGGCTTTACATTGATTGGTGGTAATCAGGCTGATGTCATTATCAAGTATGCCTTTGACTTCAACCCCGGATACCAGACTAGAAACATCACTATGGGTTCTAGATCAGTGGCTGAGTACAACGTAGCTGAATACGGTATTGCCCAATGGACAGCAGGTGTTGTCTTTGATAACCAACGTATCCAAGGTTCAGGTAGCGGTACTGTATTCCAGTTTGGTATTGAGGTAGATATTAACAGTTTTGAATTGAGCGTTCAGAAGATGGACGTATTCTGTAAGTTAGGAAGGACAATCTAATGTCGGATTACACAAAAGCAGTAGACTTTGCAGCTAAGGATGCCTTGGCTACAGGGGATGCAAATAAATTAGTCAAAGGTACTGAGATTGACGCAGAGTTTACAGCCATTCAAACTGCTGTTAATTCTAAAGCCGATGAAGCCTCTCCTGCCTTTTCAGGTACGTTCTCAGGTACTTTCACAGTTGACTGTGGTACATACTAATAAGTAAGGAATAATAACATGGGATTTTTTAGTGGTATCACAAACGCTATTAGTGATGTAGTTGGTGGTGTAGGGGATATAGCTGGTAATGCTCTTTCAGGCGTTGCTGCTAACCCTGTAGGCGCTATTACTGGTCTTGCTACTGGTAACTATGCTCCTTTGATTGGCAGCGCTTTAGGTGGAGTTGCTGGTGGAGGTGGCGGCAGTGCTACAGGAACTCCGGGGTATTTCACTGGCGGCGGTTCTCCTATCATTATCAATGCTGCACAACCTCAACAGCAAGGTATTAACTACGGCGGTTTGTTCGCTTCGTTGCTGCCTAAGCTTATTCAAGGCACTGGCGGTATTATGCAAGCGCAGACTTCACAAGAAGCTGCTCAAAAGGCTGCTGACTTAGCCAGACAATCAGGCACTTCCGCTGCACAGATGGCTCAGTTCCGTCCTGTAGGTACAACTACTCGTTTCGGTACTTCAACTTACTCTATTGACCCTGCTACTGGTGGTCTTAAAGCTGATTACTCTTTGTCTCCATTAGCTGCTGGCTACCAACAGTCTTTGGCTGATATGACAGGTCAAGGTTTGATGCAAGGACAACAAGTACAGAACTTGGCTGGTCAATATCTCGGTGAGTCTCCAGAGGCTGTTCGTCAGCGTTACGTACAACAACAAACTGCTTTAGTTGCTCCTCAACAAGAACAAGCTTTGGCAGGTATCCGTAACCGTCTGTTCCAAACAGGCCGTGGTGGTCTAGCTACAGGCGCTACAGAAGCTGGTGGCTTGGCTGCTACTAACCCTGAGATGGCTGCTTACTACAACGCTTTGGCTAATCAACAGCGTCAAATCGCAGCAGGTGCAGACCAAGCAGCTCAACAACAAATCCAGTTTGGTCAACAACTTGCAGGTCAGGCTTACAATCCGTTCTTGGCTGGCTTCGGTGCTCAAAGCTCTGTCGAATCTGCTGCTCAACAGCCATTGACTTTGGCTAACGAACTTGCTAAACTCCAAGCCGCTTCTGGCGCTCAGGCAGGTACTCTTGGATTGAGAGGCGATCTTGGCGCTGCTGAAGCTTACTTGACACCATCTTACCGATTGAACCCTCTCGCAGAGGCTTTGACTTCTATTGGATCTAGTCCTTCACTTGGCGGTGTTAATCTAGAATCAGGCATCGGTACTGGTTTATTGGGCGGTATTTATAACATAAATAAAGGTTTAACCTTTGGAGGAAATACACCTGCTTGGACAGTAGGTTCCGATGTATTCCCTGAGTCTACCTTTGGAGGTTCAAATGGAGCTTCATGGGAAGACTATGCAGGTTTAACAGGTTCTAATTGGTGGGAATAAAAGATGGCTACACAACAAGATTCTATTTTAGGTTTGTTTACAACACCTGAGCAATATCAACTATCAAGGGATCAGCAATTAGCGACTAACCAATTAGAGCTTTCTAAACTTTCCCCTGAGCAAAGAGCTGTTTACAATATTGGTCAAGGTTTCCGAGGAGCTGTTGATGTAGGTGCTCGTGCTCTTGGCGCTAACGATCCACAATTACAGTTGTTGTCTTTGCGTAACCAACTTGCTCAAGGTAAAGATTTAACATCTTTTGAAGGGTGGTCTAAGTACACTCAAGATCTTCAAAAAGCAGGTGACTTGCAAGGCGCTGCCGCTGCTGCTCAACGAGCTACTGACTTGCGTTCTAAGTTTGAAGAACGACAAGCTGACCGTGATGCTAAATTAGAAGCTATTCGTCAGCGTGGGTTAGATGAGCTTCAACGAGCTAGAGAGCGTGGAGAAAGTCAAGAACGCCTAAAAGAAATGGAGCTTGCTTTTAGGGCACAGTATGCCAACATAGGTGGCAATGTAAATGATCTTAAACGACAGTTACTTGAGCTTCAAATCTCAGGTGAAAAGGAAAAGAGAGCTTCTGCTGCTGAAGCTACCGTTGGTCGTTTAGAGAACTTGATTGATAGTACATCTAATGTGATGACAACCATTGAAAACGCCAAAGGTAAAGTAAGCGGTACAACTGCTGGCCTTGGTGGTCGTTTGTTGGGTTGGACTGAAAGTGCTACTGACTTGGAGAAGACATTAGACACAGTTAAGGCTAACCTTGGTTTTGACCGTCTACAGCAAATGCGTAACGAATCTAAGACAGGCGGTGCATTGGGTCAAGTGGCTGTTAAAGAACTTGATCGTTTGGAAGCTGCTCGTGCTAGCTTAGATCGTGCTCAAAGCCCTAAACAGCTCAAAGAGAACTTGGATAACGTGTACGAAGCCTACAGACGTTGGCGTGATTCAGCTACCAAGGCTTTGGCAGAGAAACAAGCAGCCCGTCCTGTTGGTGGTGGTGTAGGCGGTGGTGCAGCAGGTAATGATCCTTTAGGAATTCGTAAATAATGGCAACAATAGCAGACATCCGAAAACAGTACCCTCAGTATTCTGACATTTCTGATGCTCAGTTAGCTGATGCTTTTTACTCTAAATTCTATTCGGACATGCCGAAGGAAGAGTTCTATAGGTCGATTAGCTTCTCCCCTGAAGTACAACGTGGTCGTCCTACAATGGTTAACGATCCTCGTATCCTTACAGGTAATGAACCACGTCCATCCAATGAGACAATGCTTGAAAAGGCAGGACGTGCTGTAGGTAATTTCTTGTCTACTCCTGCTCCTCTGGTTACCCCTGAACAATTAGGTAGCAGCACTGTTGGTCGTATTGCCCAAGGTGTCCTAGATCCTTTGCTTGGTGTTGGTCAACTAGCTGCACAAGCTATGGGTAATGAGACTGTTAGCCAGCGCTTGAGAGAACAAGAAGCTCGTTATCAGAAAGCAAGAGAAGCCTCTGGAGATTCTGGCTTTGATATTGCACGTATGGGTGGTAATATTGCTAGCCCAATTAACTATGTAGTCCCTGCTGCCGCTACAGGTGGTCTGATGCGTTCTGCCGCTACAGGCGCTACATTGGCAGCTACTCAGCCTGTGTACGGTAAAGACTTTTGGGAAGACAAAGGCATTCAAGCCGCTGTTGGTTCTATCCTTGGCCCATTGGCTGAATACGGTGTCAAAGGCGCTGGTAAGCTCTTAGATAGCTTTAAGGGATTGTCTGAAACAGGCCGTCTGCAAGCTGTAAAAGACTTGTTGGATAAGGCATCAGGTAAAGACAAAGAAACCATTGTTCGTGCTCTACAGCAGGCTCAAGAGATTGTTCCCGGTAGTCGTCCAACAGCTATGGAAGCATTGGCTGAGACTCCCGCTGGCGCTCCTATTGCAGCTCTTCAGAAAGCAATTCAACGTCAGCCCGGCGTAGCTACACCTGCTATTGAACGCAGAGCTGAACAAGAAGCTGCACGACAAGCTCAACTGGGAACTATTGCTGGAACACCTGAGCAACGCGCTGCTGTAGAAGCTGCTAGACAGGCTACAGGTGAGACTCGCGAGTCTGCTTTAACAATGGCTGATACAGTTAAAGAAGCCTTTGACAACATTACAAGTACAGTAATGGGACAAGCTAACAGAATCATTGGAGCACGTGGCAGTGAGTTTGTAACTGGTGAAGGTGTGCCTATTACAAACCTTTCCGATATTGCTAAAGAAACAACAGCAAACCTGCTTAAATATCAGCGTACTTCGCTGGCAGATAACGGTTTCTTCCCACTGGAAGTAAAGGGCATTGTTTCCCAAATTGACAAAGCTATTGCAGGGGCAGATTCTGACCTATCTAAAGCAGTGTTGAATATTGCTAAAGATAAGATTGTGTCTAAAGCTGATGAGAATGGTTTGATTAGTTCTGTGGATCTTTACCAAAACGTACGTAAAACACTTAACCAAGACATTGAAGCTTTCCTCCAACAAGCAGGTAAACCAGCACAAGGAGGCATCCCACAGCAGGCAGCTAAGGCAGCAGGCAATGTTAAGTCGTTTATTGACGCTTCTTTAAATAAATCTTCTAATGGCTTGTGGGGTAAATACATAGACGATTACGCAGCCAACAGTCAAAAGCTGGATCGTATGGCTATCGGTGAAGCCTTGCAGAAAAAGCTAGGAACTACACTAGAAAATAAGGAACGAGCCGCTTCGTTTGCTCAGGCAGTAGAAGACTCCAGTAGCTTGATTAGAAAAGCAACAGGTATGCCTCGCTATGAGAAAGTATCTCAGGTTTTAACACCTAGCGAGACAGCTGCTGTTAACCGTGTATTGGCTGACTTGTCTAGACTTGAAAAAGGTAAGGCTTTGGCAGGGTCTGTTAATGTCCCTGAGTACGCCCCTAAAGCTCCGTTGGAAGGAACAGCTTTCTTGAGTCGTGCTTACACCATTGCCAAGGAAGTCATGCAGGCATTGTCTCGTGGAAGCCGTGAAGACTTTGAGCGTAAGTTCCTTGAACTATCAATGGATCCTCAAGCTATGGCTGCTCTGATGCAAGCAGGCCCTATAACTGGACAGAGAAAGCTTGTAGAAGCTATCAACAAGAAGTTAAGCCCACAAGCACAACAGATCTTTGTCCAATCCTTCGGTACAACTGCACCAGCTAGGGAAGCAGGACAGTAAAGTGTGGATCCAATCTCTGCAATGCTCATGCTTGGCAGTGCGCTCAAGGGCATACGCTCTTGTTGCGAGATGCTTAACGAGGGCAAAGCAGAGATCCAAAGGATTAAGAAGGGCGTAGAAGATGCCAAGGCTATCATCAAGGAAGCCTCTGGATTCTTTGGTTGGTTAAAGGGGTTGTTTAGTGGAGCGCAAAACACAGATAAGGCTCCACAAGAAACTTTGAGGAGTCCACAGACTCCACAAAAGAAAGACGAATACGTAGAGTACATCCCCGATGAGGATGCAATTGTAGATCAGTTCATCAAGCACGTAGGTGACTTCTTCAAGGCTCAGGCTTATTTGGTAGCTTACAAGGAAGACTTAGAGCGTAAGGTGTTTAGTTCTTCTTATGGAGACAATAACATTGGGGCCTTAGAGCTTATCTCGATTGAGACAAAGCTAGTCAAGTGTGGTAGGGAATTAGTAGAGCTTATGAACGAAGCTCCTCCGCAGCTAGGGCCTCTGTACAGCCGATATAAGACAATGTACTCTAAGATCTTAGACGAACAAAAGAAGACAAGGGAACGTGATAGAAGGAACGAGAAGCAACGTAGGATAGACAAGATCAAGGCTGACAATGATCGTGTTGACCGCTGTGTTCCTCATTGGGTAATCTTGGGTCTAATAATTATTTTCTGGTTATCCTCATGGCAAATATATCGAACTACGATGCAAAGATCTACTTTTGGGGAATGGTCTTCTTTGCCTCAGTTAGCTTCATCGCATTACCAATCACAGCATT